>Ga0207901_1000007_pt1 | contig 281574 bp, 288 predicted proteins | sample LinPmetageLP46_FD_184057 | JGI IMG/M metagenome (GOLD analysis project Ga0207901, IMG submission 184057) | Marine viral communities from the Pacific Ocean - LP-46 (SPAdes) | ecosystem: Environmental > Aquatic > Marine > Oceanic | place: Pacific Ocean | collected 2011-06-12
CGATCTGGTCGACAATAGCCAATTTAAAGGCTAGGGAGTAATCACACTGGGTACGCTTTTTCTCAGGATTCATAACACTCTCCAATTGTCTTTATTGAAAAGTGTCAACCTTATTTAGGACGGGTCATCTGGCCAAAAAAAAGGGGCGATAAACGCCCCTTTCTCAATCGAACTTTTAGAAAACTGCTTATTTTTTCGCAGCAGCTTCACGCTCTTTAACTTCTTTAATAACTTCTTCTGCCACGTTACGTGGGCATGGCAGGTAGTGCAGGAACTCCATAGAGAACTGACCACGACCAGAAGTCATAGTACGCAGAGTGCCGATGTAACCGAACATTTCACTCAGTGGCACTTCAGCTTTGATACGTACGCCAGTAGCGCCCGCGTCCTGCGATTTGATCATGCCACGACGACGGTTCAAGTCACCGATAACATCACCGACGTTATCATCCGGGCAGAACACGTCTACTTTCATGATAGGTTCCAGCAATTGTGGACCCGCTTTTGGAATCGTTTGACGGAAAGCGCCCATCGCAGCAATTTCAAAGGCCATTGCTGATGAATCCACAGCATGGAATGCACCATCGAACAGGTTAATTTTAACATCAAGTAATGGGAAGCCAGCCAACACACCACGGCCCATCATTTTCTTAAAGCCAGCTTCAACTGCTGGCCAGTATTCACGAGGAACACTACCACCGGTTACGGTTGATTCAAAGTTGAAACCGCTGCCTGGCTCACCTGGTTCAATGATGTAGTCAATACGACCGAATTGACCAGAACCACCCGATTGTTTCTTGTGGGTGTAACTGTCTTCGATTTTTTGCGTAATCGTTTCACGGTAAGCAACCTGCGGCTCACCAACAATTACATCAACGTTATGGGTACGTTTCAGAATATCAACTTTGATATCCAAATGTAATTCACCCATACCTTTCATAATGGTTTCACCGCTATCGTCGTCGGTTTCAACACGGAATGAAGGATCTTCTTTAATCATTTTACCCAGTGCAACACCGAGTTTTTCAGCGGCGGCTTTATCTTTAGGCGCAATCGCGATTGAGATAACAGGATCCGGGAATACCATTGGTTCCAATGTGGCCGGATTTTTCGGGTCACATAAGGTGTGACCAGTTTGTACGTCTTTCATACCCACGATGGCGATAATATCACCGGCATGAGCGTAATCCAGTTCGTTACGGTCATTGGCATGCATTTCCACCATACGACCTACACGCTCTGTTTTACCGGTGAAAGTATTGAGGATGGTGTCGCCTTTTTTCAGTTCGCCAGAATAGACACGAACGAAAGTCAAAGCACCGAAACGGTCATCCATGATTTTGAATGCCAAGGCGCGTAACGGGCCTTTGATATCAACGATAGCGTGTTTACCGGTTTCGTTACCTTCCAGGTCAACTTCTGGTTGAGGATCAACTTCCGTTGGGTCTGGCAGGTAATCAACAACGGCATCCAGAACTAACTGCATACCCTTATTTTTGAATGAGCTACCGCAGTAAGTCGGGAAGAAGTCCAGTTGTAATGTACCTTTACGGATACATCTTTTCAGATCTTCAACAGAAGGCTCTTCACCTTCCAGATATTTTTCCATCAGATCGTCATCTTGCTCAACAGCGGTTTCGATCAGTTTTTCACGCCATTCTTCAATAGCATCAGCCATATCTGCTGGTGGCTCTTCGATGGTGTAATCTTCAGCGCTCTTATCATCTTTCCAGATCCACGCTTTGCGGGTCAGCAGATCAACAACACCGGTAAACTCATCTTCAATACCGATTGGCAGAACCATGACCAGTGGAGTTGCCGCCAATACCGTCTCAACCTGTTTAACAACACGGTAGAAGTCAGCACCAATGCGGTCTAATTTGTTGACATAGATAAGACGCGAAACTTCTGAGTCATTCGCATAACGCCAGTTGGTTTCGGATTGTGGTTCAACACCACCACTACCACAGAAAACACCGATACCGCCGTCAAGCACTTTCAGTGAACGATAAACTTCGATAGTGAAGTCAACGTGACCCGGGGTATCGATAACGTTCAGCCGGTGGCCTTTCCATTCACAGGTTGTCGCCGCTGACTGGATAGTAATACCGCGTTCGGCTTCCTGATCCATAAAGTCCATGGTGGATTCACCATCATGTACTTCACCAGACTTATGGATTTTGCCGGTCAGTTTAAGGATACGTTCGGTTGTGGTGGTTTTGCCCGCATCAACGTGGGCGAAAATACCAATATTTCTGTATTTGGATAAATCGGAAGCCATAAATCCTGTCTCTATTGTGTGAATAACTGATGTTGTTTACATCATCAGGGAGTTAAACCCGCAAATTCTAAACTACTATCCTTCGGGATGCATCCTGAATTAACGTTAGGGCCTGTAAGCGCCCTGATAGCGGTCTTTAGAGTTTCAGGCTAATATTACAATGCATTCGGCGGGCGCATTTTTGCGATTGCTATCGTAGCTTTTTCTGTAAGGGTAACCATTGGTGCCGATACACTACACCCGGGGTGGCAAACACCAGAAACAAGCTTAGGGTGGTGACAAAAAACTCCCACTGCTGGGGATAAATATTCCCCGCATACTGCTGTTCAAAGGCAATGGCCACCAATAATGCCACAAAATAATACACCACTACTTCAAACAGTCTCAGCCAGGCATTTTTGCCATTTTTTAACGGTATAAATAAAAACAGGCGTGAATTTACCCAGGGCAGATTCGCCAGTACAAACATAATGAACAGCATTAACCAAATCGACATCTTTATAACCTAACTGAATATTCTCGCGCAAAGCGCAAATAAAGCCCCCGGAAATAATCCGAGAAATAGTACCGCCAACACATTTCCACTCAGTAAATATTGCACTGAGACTGGCGCTTGAATATGCGGTTGTTGTGTTGGTTTATCAAAAAACATGACTTTGACGACACGTAAATAATAATAAGCACCAATCACCGACAACACGACTGCAACTATTGCCACGGCCAGTAAGTTAACATCGACCACCGATTTAATCACACTTAATTTCGCATAAAAACCGGCCAAAGGTGGAATGCCCGCCATGGAAAACATCAGTAACAGCATCATCAATGCATGCCAGGGATGACGCTGCCCCAGACCTTTAAAATCATCGATCTCTTCGGCCTCAAAACCTTCCCGGCTGAGCAGCAGAATCATGCCAAAACTACCTAATGTCATCAGCGCATAGACCAAAGTATAGAACAGGGCTGCGGCATAACCCGCCTGACTTCCAGCTAATACGCCTAACAGTAAAAAGCCGACATGCGAAATAGTGGAATACGCTAACATGCGCTTCAAATTGGTTTGCGCGATTGCCAGCAGGTTACCCACAACAATAGACAATACCGCCAGCATAATCAGCATATCGCGCCACACACTGAGCATATCGCCCATCCCTTCAGTCAATATGCGTATCAGCATGGCAAATGCGGCGATCTTGGGGGCACTGGCCACAAATAAGGTAATGGCCGTTGGCGCGCCCTGATAGACATCCGGCAACCACATATGAAACGGTACCGCACCAAATTTGAAACCGATTCCGATCACCAGAAATACGATGCCCAGACTCAATACGGTTTGATTCAGTTCTTCATTAGTCAAGGCAGCTGCAATAGCCTCTATCCCTAACTCACCGGTGGCACCGTAGATAATCGACATGCCATACAACAACATGCCTGATGCCAACGCCCCGAGAATAAAGTACTTCATACCTGCTTCTGTGGCGGCAAAAGAATCTCTGTGCATCGCCACCATCGCATACAGGCAAAGTGACATCAGCTCCAATCCCAGATACAAGGTCAGAAAATGATGAGCGGATACCATGACCAGCATTCCCAGAGTGGCAAACAGAGCCAGCACATAAAACTCACCCTGTAATAAATTCCGGTCCTGCAAATAGCGGTAGGAATAGCTTAATACCAGCATATTTACCAGACAGATCGCCAGCTTGAGTAAGTCGCTTAGCGGATCTTTGATATAGCTTTCAGAAAATGTCAGACCACCGTCCCCCATCATCCAGAAAACGGTCAGAAAGGTCATCAACAGCGTTAATTGGCTTAACGCATGTACCATCATAATTCGACGGTTACCGGTAAATGCCACCACCAAGAGCACGATGCAGCACATTGCCAGCATCAGCATCTCTGGCAAGGCAAACAGCATATTCGAAACCTCAAACGCCATGTGGTGTTTTCCCCTAAATCTTTGAATGGCTGATTTGCATCAGCAAATGATCTACTGATGCGTGCATCACATTAAGCAATGGATCGGGCCAGACGCCAATCAATAATACGATGGTTGCCAGACTTGCCAGCAGCCACATTTCACGTGCAGTAATATCTTTCAATTTTGCCACTTCAGCATTGGCAACCTCACCGAAAAACACCCGTTTCACCATCCACAGAGTATATGCCGCGCCCAGAATCAATGTTGTTGCCGCCAAAAAGGCGTACCAGAAGTTGGCCTGAAATGCCGCCAGGATCACCATAAACTCGCCGACAAAACCGGAAGTACCTGGCAGACCGGCGTTGGCCATGGCAAAGAATACGGCCAAAGCAGTAAATTTCGGCATGCTGTTGGCAACTCCGCCATAGGCGCTGATTTCGCGTGTATGCATCCGGTCATATAACACACCGACACTGAGGAACATCGCGGCAGCAATAAAACCATGCGAAATCATCTGCACCATCGCCCCCTCGATCGCCAACACCTGTCCATTACCGATACCAATAGTAATCGCTTCATTGGCAGTAATACGAAACACGATAAACAGCCCTAATGTGACAAACCCCATATGGGCGATACTCGAATAGGCAATCAACTTTTTTAAATCCGACTGTGCCAAAGCGACAAAACCGATATACACAATGGCAATCAATGACAAACCAATCACCAGCCAGTCCAGCGTCATACTGGCATCCGGGGTAATCGGCAGAGCAAAACGTAATAGACCATAGCCACCAATTTTCAGCGTGATCGCCGCCAGAATTACCGAACCACCTGTAGGTGCTTCCACGTGAGCATCAGGCAACCAGGTATGTACCGGCCACATCGGAATTTTCACCGCAAAGGCAATTAAAAAAGCCAGGAAAATCCAGATTTGCTGCGTCAAACTCAAGCTGACATTGTGAAAATCCAGAATCGAGAAGCTACCTGCCTGAAATTGCAGATACAGCAATGCTATCAGCAGAAATACCGATCCAAAAAAGGTATAGAGGAAAAACTTGATGGTGGCATAAACCCGATTAGGGCCACCCCAAATACCAATTACCAGAAACAACGGGATCAGCATCGCTTCAAAAAACAGATAAAACAGTATGGCGTCGAGTGCCGCAAACACGCCTAACATCAGTCCTTCCATGATCAGAAAAGCCGACATATATTGAGCGGCTCTATCCTCAATCACCTGCCAGCCGGCAATGACAACCAACACTGTTGAAATTGTTGTGAGGATCATCAGCGGCATTGAAAAACCGTCAACCCCCAGGTAATACTCAATATTAAATGTCGCCACCCATGACAGGCGTTCAACAAACTGCATTTGATGAGTAGTGCTGTCAAAACCGATATATAGTAAAAAAGACAACAACATGGTCGCCACACTGACAAGCAAGGCCAATTGCCGTGCCAGCTTATTATTTTGTTTGCACAGCAACAGTGCAGCGCCACCGATAATCGGCAGCAAAATCAACACACTGAGAAGTGGAAAATCCATCATCTGACGCTGTTGCTCCTGTTAAACCACAAACCAGGTGAGCAGTAGCCACACCCCGATAATCATCACAAAGGCATAATGGTACAAATAGCCGGTTTGCATTTTGCGGCCTACCCGCGAAATTAAGCCCACTGTCCGCGCCGCACCATTCACCACCAAACCATCAATCAACACGCGATCGCCAACGCGGGAAAACAACCAGCCTAATCCTCGTGATCCACCGGCGAAGACTTTTTCATTAAACGTATCAAAGCCATATCTGTTATCCAGAATTCGCCACAACCACATCAATCTTTGCTGAATCCTGGCGGGGAGATCCGGACGTTTGAGATACAAATACCAAGCGGTTACCAAACCGGCCATTGCCAGCCAGAACGGTGCTGTCATCAAACCATGTAAAATAAAGCCAGCAAGCCCATGATAATCAGCTGCTGCCAATACATCATGCTGCGGCATAACCGTTATTGCATCGCCAAAGAATTTGTCATACACCAGACTGCCAATCAGATAACCTGACAAGACTGACGGAACCGCTAACAGGACTAATGGCCAGGTAACGACTTTTGGGGATTCATGAGGCGGATGACCATGTGCATCAAAGCGTTCCTTGCCATGGAACACCAGAAACAAAAGCCGGAAGCTGTACAGACTGGTGACAAACACTCCAATCATTACCGCCCATAACGCAAAGCTGCTGCCCGGGATGGTCGATTCATGTACCGCCATGATAATGGCGTCCTTGGAGAAAAAGCCTGCCAGACCAGGAAAACCAATTAACGCCAGCGTACCAATCAGACTGGTCCAATAAGTAATGGGCAGATATTTCTTCAGCCCGCCCATCTGCCGGATATCCTGCTGATGATGCAGAGCTAAAATCACCGATCCCGCCGCCAGAAACAGCAAAGCTTTAAAAAATGCGTGAGTGAATAAATGGAAAATTGCGGCAGAATAAGCTGATACGCCGAGAGCCACTGTCATATAGCCAAGTTGTGATAGGGTGGAATAAGCGATAACCCGTTTAATATCGTTTTGAATCAGACCGAGAAAGCCCATAAACAAAGCGGTAATCGCACCAATCACCAGAATAAACGACAGTGCTGTTTCAGAATATTCATATAATGGCGACATTCTTGCCACCATAAAAATACCGGCCGTGACCATTGTCGCCGCATGGATCAAGGCTGATATCGGGGTCGGACCTTCCATCGAATCCGGTAACCAGACATGCAATGGCACCTGGGCCGATTTACCCATCGCACCGATAAATAACAGAATGCCAATAACAGTCATTAACGACCATGTATAGTTATCAAATATTGAGATGGTCTGCCCAGCCATCACCGGTGCCTGATTAAACACTTTCAGATAGTCCAGACTACCGGAATACATCAGTACTGCAGCGATACCCAGCAAAAAGCCAAAGTCACCCACACGATTGACCAGAAATGCTTTGAGATTGGCATAAATTGCCGTGGGCTTTTTATACCAGAAACCAATAAGCAGATATGACACCACACCAACCGCTTCCCAGCCAAAAAACAGCTGCATAAAGTTATTGGCCATGACCAGCATCAGCATGGAGAAAGTGAACAGCGAAATATAACTGAAGAAACGGCTGTAGCTATCATCGTCATGCATATAGCCAATCGTGTAGATATGCACCATCAGCGACACAAACGTCACCACTGTCATCATCACTGCTGTCAGTGAATCAACCATAAAACCGACTTCTATGCTCAGGCTGCCAACCTGTAGCCACTGATAGACCGCCTGGTTATAACTGGCGCCATCCATCACCACCAGCTTCAAAACCCAGAGTGATAAAAAGAACGCAATACTGACTCCGGCAATTGCTACACGATGTGACCAGTTACGGCCAATCTTGCGGCCAAACAAACCGGCAATAATACTGCCCAGTAATGGCGCTAAAACGATGGTTAATAATAAGGACTGCGTCATGCCATCAGCCCTTTAACCGATTGAGATCATCAACATTGATAGTGCTGAGATTACGGAAAAGCACCACCAGTATGGCGAGTCCAATCGCCGCTTCTGCGGCAGCAACAGTCAGAATAAAAAATACAAATACCTGACCTGCAGCGTCGCCGGCATAGTGGGAAAAAGCGATAAAATTGAGATTCACTGCTAACAGCATCAATTCAATACACATCAGCAGAATAATGATGTTTTTACGATTAAGAAAAATACCCGCTACTGACAGGCTGAATAATATAGCCGCAACAATCAGGTAGTCAGATAAAGCAATCATGATTTGTCTTTCCCATCCTGACGTTTCTCCGAAGCCATTTTGACCAGACGCACGCGATCGGTACTACGCACCTTGACCTGCTCAGCCGGATCCTGAGTTTTGCGTTTATTGGGTCGCAAGGTCAGCATAATCGCAGCCACAATCGCCACTGTCAGTATCACGGATGCAATTTCAAATGGATATACATACACCGTGTAAAGCAATCGGCCGAGCATTTTGGTATTACTTTCTGTTGAACTTTCCGGGGCTGGAAATTGATCCAGACCAAAATTCGCTGCGCCCAAAACCGCAATTAACTCCAGAACAATCAGCACCGCGACAAACAAGCCCAACGGCAAATAACGGGTGAAACCTTCCTTAAGTGTGCTGGTATCAATATCCAGCATCATTACTACAAACAGAAACAAGACCAGTACTGCACCGACGTAAACCAGCACCAGACTAATCGCCAGAAATTCAGCTTCCAGCATCAGCCAGATTGCCGCACTGGTAAAAAATGCCAGTACCAGAAATAAGGCAGCACGTACCGGATTTCTTACCGTAATCACCATGGTGGCAGCAAATAACAAAATTCCAGCAAAGCAGTAAAACAGTATTTTTTCCATAATCCTCAGGCCAAGGCTAGTTGCTAGCGATAAGGCGCATCAGCCTCCCGATCAGCAGCAATTTCAGCTTCATATTTATCACCAATGGCCAATAGCTGTTGTTTGTCGATAATATTTTCGCCACGATTCTCAAAGTGATAGGCGAATACCCGGGTTTCAACTATTGAATCCACAGGACAGGATTCTTCACAAAACCCGCAATAAATACATTTAAATAAATCAATATCGTAGCGTGTGGTCCGACGGGTACCATCTTCGCGTGGTTCAGTATCAATGGTGATAGCCAATGCCGGGCAAACCGCTTCACACAACTTGCAACCAATGCAGCGTTCCTCGCCATTCGGATAGCGTCGCAATGCATGTAAACCACGGAAACGTGGGGATTGCGGTGTCTGTTCTTCGGGATATTGCACCGTAACTTTTCGGGAAAACAAATGCCGGCCGGTCAAGCGTAAGCCTTGAACCAGCTCCCACAATAAAAAGCTTTTAAAAAAGTGACGTATGGAATCCATCATGAGGTGGACACCTCCACAACATCATTAAACCAGGGACCAATATCAAATACTTGCATGGTCGAAATCACTACCAACCACACCAGCGTCACCGGGATAAATACTTTCCAGCCAAGGCGCATAACCTGATCATATCGATAACGAGGGAAGGTGGCGCGGATCCACAGATAAACAAACAGGAAAAAGCTGGTTTTCAGTAATAACCATACCAACCCCGGCACCCAGGCAAACATCGGCTCCAGCACCGGAACACCTTCAAAGGGCGACAGCCACCCTCCCATAAACAAGGTAGCGGCCAGAATTGAAATCAAAATCATATCGGCATATTCGGCGAGGAAAAATATCGCAAATGCCATGCCGGAATATTCCACATGAAAGCCGGCAACAATTTCGGACTCGCCTTCAGCAATATCAAACGGCGCACGATTGGTTTCCGCAACACCTGAGACAAAGTACACGACAAACAACGGTAACAATGGCAACCAGTACCAGTAAAAAATACCGCCTTGTTGTGCCAGAACTATCTCACTCAGGTTCAGACTGCCTGCGGCAATCAACACCCCGACCAGGGCAAACCCCATGGCTATCTCATAAGACACAACTTGAGCAGCACTGCGCATCGCACCTAAAAACGCATAACGTGAATTTGATGCCCAACCGGCAATCACAATGCCGTAAACACCCATTGAGGTAATTGCTAAAACATATAACAAACCGGCATTGATATCAGCCAGCACCATGCCTGCATCAAAAGGAATCACCGCCCAGGCTGCCAAAGCCGGGCCAATTGCCAATACCGGTGCCAATACAAACAGGTACAGATTGGACCGGGTTGGTACAATGATTTCTTTGAGCAATAACTTCAGGCCATCGGCAATAGGTTGCAGCAAGCCTCTTGGTCCAACCCGGTTGGGGCCGATCCGCATCTGGATATACCCGATTACTTTGCGTTCAGCCAACGTTAGATAAGCTACGGCTACCATCAATACCGACACTATCAACAAAATTTTGCCGATATTGGGTAATAAATGCTGAGTGACAATATCAAGCATCAGCTGTCTCCAGCATCGCGGATAAATCCACATTGCCAAATGACGGGCCCAACCGAGCACTAAGTGGTGAAGCAGCTGCCAGATAGACCATGTCTTCAGCAATCTGCTCATCAATCAATACACTCGCGGTTATACAGAGTTCACCTTGCTGAATCTGTACCTGATCTCCCTGATTCAAACCGAATTTCTCAACCTGTGCCGGATGTATACGTAAGGAATCCAGAAACTGATTTTCCGGCGTCAGTTGAAGCGCTTTACTGTGTCTGACCAGACTGTCAGTACGATAAATCGGTACCTCTGAAATAAGCTGCAAACCTTTGAAAGTATTTATTTCAGCTGGTATATAAAGTGACTTTCTGACTGTGGATTGACGGTTTAGCTGATCCTGCAATTCCTGACGCACACCTTCTGAGGAAACATAATCAAAACCGGTGAATTTCGAAATATTGCCAAGCACGCGGAGAATCTTCCAGCCGGGACGACTTTCTCCGGGAGGTGCAACCGCGCCGGTAAAAGATTGCCATTGATGATCCAGCCCGACAAACGTACCGGAAGTCTCGGCAAACGCCGCCAAGGGTAACAACACATCGGCATATTCACGCAGGCTGTCACACTGAAAGCTATTCATCGCCACCACAAACCCTGCCCGTTGCAATGCTAGCTGGGCAGCGGCCGGATTGGCACAATCAAACTCCGGCTCAACATTAAATAACACATAAGCACGTAACTGTTCTTCCCAGATCGCTTTTGCATCGAGGCCATCCTTAACGTCCTTAGCCATTTCATGATGTGGCAAAGCGCCCGCCTGATGCAATGCCCGGCTGTTGGCTTCCGGCAGAATTAATAAACGTGCTCCTGTTAGATTGGCAATCAAAGCTACCAATGCACGAATAATCGATGCCTGAGGATGTTGATTGGCTAAAGCTCCAACCACAATTAAAGCTTTCTCGGCATTAGCCAGTTGCATGGCAATATTCTGTTCGGTCGCTGAAGCCGCCTGTTCCCGCATCAGATGCTGCCATGTTTTAGCCGCATTGGCATCAAGGTGTAACAAGGCTTTAGCAATGCCACTTAACAGCGTAAATAACTGTGCTGAATTGACCACAACCTGGCGGTCTACCGGCATCAATAAATCGGTCTTGAAGAAGTTGATATCACTGACCAAGCCACCGGCACACGCGGACTGACGAATCCGATGTGCCAGCATTGGCGCCTCACTACGAACATTACAGCCCAGCAAAACAATTGCATCACTGTCTTCAACATCAGCCAGACTTATTGGTGCGAACTGCTCATGTGCTGCATCACTGAAATCCAGCTGGCGTAAACGATGATCAATATTCTGACTGCCAAATGCCCGTAACCATTTCTGAAACAGATAGGCCTCTTCCAGGGTAGCCGTTGGCGAGATCAATCCAGCAATCTGATCAGCACCATTTTTGGTTTTAACGTGTTTGAGACCATCAACCGCAAATTCCAATGCTGTCTGCCAGTCAGTGGTCTGCCACTCACCATTTTGTTTAATCATCGGATTCAGCAAGCGATCCGGGTGTTTTAATCCCAGATAACTGAATCGGTCCCGATCCGAGATCCAGCTCTGGTTGACGGATTCATTATCCCGGGCAACTACACGCATCACATCATTTTGCCGGGTATGAAGGTCAATACTGGATCCCACGGCATCGTGCAGGGCAATTGACGGATGTGAAGTCATTTCCCAGGCACGGGCTTTGTATCGGAATGGTTTGGAGGTTAAGGCTCCAACCGGACATAAATCAATAATATTGCCGGATAGTTCTGAAGCCAGACTGTGTTCAACATAGGTGCCAATTTCCATATGTTCGCCACGGCCCGTCGCGCCAAGCTCTTTTATACCGGCAATTTCCTGACCAAACCTTACACAACGGGTGCAGTGAATACAGCGTGTCATATCGGTCTGTACCAGCGGTCCGATATCCTTATCTTTGACAACACGTTTCTTCTCGCTGAATCGGCTGATACCACTGCCATAGCCCAGCGATAAATCCTGTAACTCACACTCCCCGCCCTGATCACAAATCGGGCAATCCAGTGGATGATTGATTAATAGAAATTCCATTACCCCACGCTGAGCGGCCAGCGCAGTTTCTGATTGGGTAAAGACTTTCATGCCATTAGCAACAGGCGTGGCACAGGCCGGCAATGCTTTTCGAGCGTTATCCACTTCGATCAGACACATACGACAGTTAGCGACTATCGACAGATTTTTGTGATAACAGAAACGCGGAATATCAATGCCTGCCTCATCAGCAGCCTGAATAATCATTTTGCCCGAATCCACTTTCAGTGGAATGCCGTCAATTTCGATATTAACCATAGTTGAGCTTCAATTCCGGTTCAGTGACCAGACACGATTTATGATCAATGTGATATTGGAATTCATCACGGAAATGCTTGATAAAACTGATAACCGGTGCCGCAGCCGCATCACCCAAGGCACAAATAGTATTGCCGTTAATATTGTTGGCAACATCCACTAATCGATCCAGGTCTTCCTGGCGACCTTCGCCCTCTTCAATACGTTTGATGACCCGGTACAGCCAGCCGGTACCTTCACGACAGGGAGTGCATTGACCGCAGGACTCTTCGTAATAGAAATAGGCAATGCGTTCCAGCGCCTTGACCATGCAGGTGGTTTCATCCATCACGATGACCGAGCCAGCACCCAGCATCGAGCCGGCTTTACCGATACCGTCATAACTCATCGCAGTCTGCATCATCACATCCGCTGGCACCACTGGCGTCGAGGTGCCACCGGGAATCACTGCTTTTAATTTATTACCATTACGCACACCACCAGCAAGTTCCAGTAATTCGGCAAACGGCATCCCCAGGGGCACTTCATAATTCCCCGGTTTGTTAACATGGCCACTCATACAGAAAATTTTCTGACCACCGTTATTGGGCGTTCCCAACTCATGGAACCAGTCTGCACCATGCTGCAAAATCACCGGCACCGAGGCCAGTGTTTCAGTGTTATTTACGGTTGTCGGCCGACCATATAAGCCATAACCGGCAGGAAATGGGGGTTTATAGCGTGGCTGGCCTTTTTTGCCTTCCAGAGATTCCAGTAATGCTGTTTCTTCTCCACAGATATAGGCACCGGCTCCGGGGTGGGTATGCAGTTCAAAATTAAAGCCGCTATCCAGGATATTTTTACCGAGGTACCCCGCTTCATGCGCTTCAATTAACGCTTGTTCAAACCGCTCTATCGGTTCAAAAAACTCGCCGCGAATGTAGTTGTAGCCGCGTTGGGCACCAATGGTATATCCGGTGATGATCATGCCTTCAATCAACTGATGCGGGTTGAATCGCATAATGTCACGATCTTTACAGGTGCCTGGTTCACCTTCATCCGAGTTGCAGACGATATATTTATCACCCGGCATACGCCGCGGCATAAAACTCCATTTCAAGCCGGTAGGAAAGCCCGCGCCACCACGTCCGCGTAATGCGGAATTCTTGATGGTCTCAATGATGGATTCCTGGCGGGTTTTCTCGCGGAGGATTTTCTCCAGCATCTGGTAACCACCAACGCTGCGGTAAGATTCCATCGACCAGGGCTGGTCGAGATGCATGGTACGAAAACAAACCTGATTCAGCTGCATCATTTTACCCCGCCCAGTAACGCGTCGACTTTTTCCGGTGTCAGATGTTCGTGATAATCCCGATCCAGCAATAGCATCGGCGCGCCGACACAAGCACCGAGACACTCTACTTCTTTTAACGTGAATTTTCCGTCAGCAGTGGTCTGGCCAAAACCAATACCAAGTCGTTTTTGTAAATGATTGGCGATATCTTCAGAACCACAAAGCAAACATGAAATATTGGTACAGACGCTGATTTTGTGTTTACCCACTGGCTTGAGTTCAAACATCGTATAAAACGTCGCAACCTCGAACACACTGATAGCGGGTAGTTCCAGGTATTCAGCCAGCGCTCGCATCACCCCCTCGCTAAGCCAGCCATCATGGGCATCCTGCAAAATATGTAACGCCGGTATGACCGCAGATTGGGACTGCCCGGGCGGGTATTTGCTGATCCATTTATCCAACTGCTGACGTAACGTCTCATTGAATAATTGATCCCGGTGGCCTGTGAGTTGCAATTCTGCTGTCATCGGTCAATCTCTCCGAAAACAATATCCATGGTGCCGATAATCGCCACCACATCTGCCAGCAAGTGACCTTTGGCCATTTCATTCATTGCGGCCAGATGGGGAAAGCCCGGTGCACGGATTTTGACCCGGTAGGGTTTATTGGCACCGTCCGACACCATATAAATGCCAAACTCGCCTTTAGGATGTTCCACAGCACTATAGACCTCACCTTCCGGTACACAATAGCCTTCGGTAAACAGTTTGAAATGATGAATCAGAGCTTCCATATCATCTTTCATATCGGCACGGCTGGGCGGGGCAATTTTAACGTTATCAATAATCACCGGCCCCGGATTGGCTCGCAGCCAGTCAACACATTGCTGCATAATTTTATTGGACTGGCGCATTTCTTCGATCCGCACCAGATAACGATCATAGCAATCGCCTTCTTTGCCCACCGGAATATCAAAGTCCAGTTTTTCATAAACTTCATAAGGTTGCTTACGTCGTAAATCCCACTCGACGCCACTGCCACGTAACATTGGCCCGGTGAATCCCAGTTGCAATGCACGTTCCGGTGTCACTACACCAATACCCACCGTGCGTTGTTTCCAGATACGGTTATCGGTCAGCAGTGTTTCATATTCATCGACACATTTTGGGAATCGCTGACAAAAATCCTCGATAAAATCGAGCAAACTGCCTTCACGGCTTTGATTTAACTTTTTGACTTCGGCATCAGAATGCCATTTGGATTTTTGATACTGCGGCATGCTGTTGGGTAAATCACGATACACTCCGCCGGGACGGTAATAGGTAGCATGCAAGCGGGCTCCGGATACCGCCTCATAGCAATCCATCAAATCTTCACGTTCCCGGAAGCAATACAGGAATACAGTCATGGCACCGATATCCAGACCATGTGCTCCCAGCCACATCAAATGATTCAACACCCGGGTCATTTCATCAAACAAGACCCGGATGTACTGTGCCCGGACTGGAGGTTCAATCCCTAACAGTTTTTCGATAGCCATGACATAAGCATGTTCATTACACATCATCGACACATAATCCAGCCGATCCATATAGCCGATGCTCTGGTTATAGGGTTTGGATTCGGCCAGTTTCTCCGTACCGCGATGCAATAAACCGATATGTGGATCAGCGTGCACAATCACTTCGCCGTCCATTTCCAGAATCAGCCGTAATACACCATGTGCCGCCGGATGTTGTGGACCAAAATTCAGGGTGTAATTTTTAATTTCAGCCATTATTTCTTGACCTCATTATGAGGTTGCAGATACCGGTTATCATCTCGAATCACCCGTGGCACCAGAGTTCGAGGCTCGATACTGACGGATTCATATATCACCCGTTTCTGCTCAGCGTCATAACGCATTTCCACATTACCAATCAATGGAAAATCCTTGCGGAACGGATGTCCCACAAAACCGTAGTCGGTCAGAATGCGTCGTAAATCATGGTGGCCTTTAAACAGGATACCGAATAAATCAAAAGCTTCGCGTTCATACCAGTCTGCTGAATACCAGATACTGGTCACCGAATCGATAATCGGAGTTTCAGCAATTAAATCCACTTTCAGACGCAGTCGATTATTGTATTTTACGGACAGCAGGTGATAAACCACGGCATAACGAAAGCCCTCGTCAACATTATCAATCTGCGAAAATGCTTCACGAGCCCGGCTAAAACCATGTTCAGTCGCCTGTTTGGTTTCCCAGCCACTATTACCGTAAGCCGAATAATCCACTCCGCATAAATCAATTAACTGAGTAAAGGCAAACTCATCGCGCAAAGCTGTACATACCGGAATAATCTGCTCCGCCTCAACATGAATCGTCACTTCGCCACGATTAAACTCACATTCCACCAGTTGATTGGCAAAATGCTGTTCCAGTTTATGTTTAAGCGATTCCATGCAACAACCTTATGCCTGCACGCTTTTAGCGATGGTATTGGTTCGCTGAATTTTTTTCTGTAACTGAATAATGCCATAGAGCAAGGCCTCAGCCGTTGGTGGACAACCCGGCACATAAATATCCACCGGCACAATGCGATCACATCCACGAACCACCGAATAGGAATAATGATAGTAGCCCCCACCATTGGCACAGGAGCCCATTGAAATGACCCAGCGTGGCTCTGACATCTGGTCATAGACTTTACGCAGTGCCGGTGCCATTTTGTTGACCAGCGTACCGGCGACAATCATCACATCTGACTGACGCGGACTGGGTCGAAACACCACACCGAAACGATCCAGATCATAACGTGAAGCCCCGGCATGCATCATTTCAACAGCACAACAGGCCAGACCAAAGGTCATCGGCCACAAGGAGCCTGTTCTCGCCCAGTTGATCAACTTATCTGCCGAGGTGGTCACAATCCCTTCGTGGAGAACGCCTTCTATTCCCATTCCAGGGCTCCTTTCTTCCATTCATAGATAAAGCCCACCACCAGAATGCCCAGAAACAGGAACATGGCCAGCAAACCAAACACCCCGATTTCATCAAGCACAATGGCCCAGGGGAATAAAAAGGCTATTTCCAAATCGAAAATGATGAACAGGATGGCGACCAGATAATAACGCACATCAAATTTGCCATGCGTGTCTTCGAAAGGTTCAAAACCACATTCATAGCTGGAGCGTTTTTCGGCATCAGGCCGCTGCGGCCCGATAATAAAACCTGCGATCAGCGGCATTACACCAAAGCCGATGCCGATAATGATAAACAACAAAATGGGGAGGTATCCCTCTAACATGTCGCCCTTCCACTCTCTCGAGATTTAGTGTCTTTGTGACACCTGATAGTTATTATTGTTTTTGTTCATTCAAACTTATTTGATCAACTCCCGATAGTACACATTAACGTGCAGCATTTGAAGCGCGTATTTAGATCGTTTATTACAGATTACCCGACGAGCTTCAACAGTAATTGGTCAGGATGAACGGGTTTACTGTAATAATAACCTTGTACGTAATCACATTTCATTGCCTTGAGTGATATGGCCTGCTCTTCTGTTTCCACGCCTTCAGCCACCACTTTCAAACCGAGTCCATGTGCCATGGCTATGCTGGCATTAACCAGTTCCCGATCCGCTGAATCAGTAGTCATATCGTTAATAAAACTACGATCAATTTTTACAATGGCAAACGGATAGCTTCGAAGATAACTGAGTGAAGAGTAGCCAGTACCAAAATCATCCATCGCCATATCAATGCCCATTGCCGTAAACGACTTGAATAACTCATCGGTCATCAGGTATCCGCTTAATAACACACCTTCGGTAATTTCCAGTTCCAGTGTATGAGGATGAACTGGGTATTTCTGTAATTGCTGTTCAACAAACCCCAATAATCCCGGATCACGAAACTGGCAGGGAGAAAGATTGATAGCCATCCGGAAACCCATCTGATGTTTTTGCCATTCGGCAGTCTTTTTTATCGCCGACTGCATCACAAACTCACCAATGGGAACAATCAATCCCGTCTGCTCCGCTACCGGGATAAATTCATCCGGACCAATAGGTCCCAATTGTTCATTTTGCCAACGTAATAAAGCCTCTGCCCCCGTCATTTTGCCGGTTGCCAATTCAATTTGCGGCTGATAGAGAAGATAAAACTCACCCCGCTCCAATGCCCCGTACATGTACTGTTCTATGAGCAATTTTCGCGCCGCATCACGGTTCATCGATTCGGTATAATTTACGAAAGTGTTTCGGCCACTGCTTTTGGCATAAAACATAGCAGTATCGGCCTGTCGCAGCAATTGTGAAGCATGATGGCCATCTAAAGGATAGGTAGCCACACCGATGCTTAAGGTCAGTGTTATTGTCTGTTCATCAATCATAAATGGCTGGCGGAATTGTCGGACCAGATTTTCCAGAATGGGCGTAATCTCTTCCGTAGAATGCATATCTGCCAGTAACACGATAAATTCATCACCACCAAGCCGACCGAGAATATCGCGATGACGAATATGTGATTGAATACGCTGTGCAATCTGTATCAGTAAGGCGTCTCCAGCTTCATGTCCCATTGATTCATTGATTTTTTTAAAATCATCCAAATCCAGACATAAAACCCCCACCAGATCATTATTGTGGCGAGCCAGTTCCAATAATTGAGCTAAACGATCCATGGACAGGAAACGATTTGGCAGGCCAGTTAACGTATCGTAATGCGCCAGACGAAGTATTCTTTCTTCCTGCTGCTGGCGCATCGTAATGTCAGATATGACGGCAATAAGCCCCACTAACTCATCTTTATCGTCATAGATATAATCCCAGTTATATTCCAGGATTTTTTGCTGGCCATCAGCTGCAAGATTGATGGTGACTAACAGCTCTGGCTTGGGTTGATTCGTGACCAGATCATTAAATATACGTTTAAATTGTTGTTTGGCATTTTCATCGGGTTGATAATCCCATATATATCGTCCAATCAGCTTATCAGGTTGAATGCCAAGGATCTGATGGTGTGCCTGATTACTGAAAGTTACACGTCCCTGCAGATCACATTCCTGAATACCACACGGCACATTATCGAAAATAACGCACAACTTTGACTGACTATCCTGCAAAGCATCGATAAGTTTGCTTTGCGACAGCCACAAACGTTGTATCAACAGCCAGACCAGAAAGGCGGTAATAGTCACAAAAAACAAACCTTTATAAGTCTGTAATCGAGACAACAACTGGCTATCATCGGTTATGCGTTGCATCAGTTGATCAGAAAAAATTATCCAAAGTGTGGCAAAAAGGGCATAACTCAAGGCTATCCTCAGCGGTGCAAAAAAGCCGGCTTTTCGCAACTGAACCAGCCGGTTTTGCAATTGGTTAAGCCTTGTTCTGATCACCTGACCTCCCTGTTTACTCCAACCAGTACTTTCATCGATATGAACTTTTGACACAATAATGCTTTAAAAAATCGTTTACATAAAATAATTACGTAAACTGTCCATTTTGCATAGCTATTGTATTACTGTGTGCAAGGCCGCAAGACCCTGGCCAATTTACAATGGATTCCGATAACACTTTTTCAAAGCAAAGTAATTTATGTATGGCCTGATATTCGCTATTGCTGCTTATGTAATATGGGGTAGCTTCCCGCTTTATTTCAGTTATCTGAACAGCGTTTCAGCAGTTGAAGTATTGTCGCACCGAATCCTATGGTCTTTGCTTGCCACCACTCTGGTTGGATTATTACTCGGCCGTGGACGCAAATTGATCAAGACCTTTGCAGATAAAAAATTGCTGTTGTGGCTGGCATTATCCTCATGCCTGATTGCCATAAACTGGCTGATATTTATCTGGGCTGTTTCACAACACCGAGTACTGGAAGCCAGTCTCGGCTATTTCATTACACCGGTAATGAGTCTGCTATTGGCCAGATGGTTGCTCAAGGAACAATTACATCCGTTACAGGCGTGGGCCGGGGTTCTGGCGACCATTGCTGTTTTATGGGAATGGTTCAGCTTGGGTAGTTTGCCTTGGGTGGGGTTATCACTGGCTCTGGCATTTGCCTTGTACGGGCTCATCCGAAAAAAACATCCGGTGGATGGCGTAAATGGCCTGACGTTAGAAACCTTATGGTTAGCACCTGTAGCCTTAGCCTGGATTTTGTGGCAGGCAGCCAACTCTGATTATAACCTGGCGTTTGGTGACTCTGCCCAATTAACTCTACTACTTATTGGTTCCGGTCTGCTCACCGCCTTACCGCTTGTATTGTTTGCCATGGCGGCCAGTCGAGTCGACTTATCCGTAGTGGGCTTCATCATGTACATTAATCCTAGCATCCAATTTGTTATTGGTGTATTTGTACTCAAAGAAGCCTATCCGCCGGAAAGACTGATTACCTTTGGCCTGATCTGGATTGCTTTAATATTCTTTATCGCTGGTATGTGGAAAAAACATCGACAGCGCTCTTAGCGGCCGGTAATTTTTAAAACAATGCTTTCGAGCCGTGTCGATATAAAAGTCTACAGACCTTACTCTGTTACGGATTAAAAAACAGAGTAGCAGTCACTGGTACGGCAAGTGTAATTGACGGCAAACCAGCCACATCGCGCAATGCATTGACGCCTTCAACCAAATTAAAATCTTCCGCTTTGATCACCACAGGCGCCGTCGTGGCGACCATCAGTTTACCCGACTCCAGTACCGTAACCTGTAACTGCGCGGGAAATGTCTGTGTTTGACCATGCAAATCGAGTTTTAGCTCAACATCCTGAGTGATTGTCTGTCCAGTCTCGAGAGCTTTTACAGCAATAATATCAACATCTGCCGCTAACTTTGCCAGCGGAAAGTTAACGGTATCAAACAGCATAGCCTGCATACGTTCATCACGGATGGGAATGTTGGTATTGACACTATTCAAATCAATGACAAGTTCGGCTTTACCACTATCTGACAAACTGCCGGTGATGGTTTTAAAAGTATGTAGCTCGGCAATGGAAGTTGACTTGACTGACATGAAATGCAGTTGCGAATCGGTTTGGTCAAGATCCCAGTCGGCATAACTCATTCCGGAAGTAACCAACATCCCACTGGCCAACAATGCAGCAGATAATTTTTGATAGTGTTGAAAAAACAGCTTAAGCATAAAAGTCCCTTCTCTGTATTATTCGTAACGCCTGTGACCAAATGTCACTGAGAATGTTTCCACATCAAAACAAGACCGATTAACCAACGGGTAAAAGCCCATGAGATCTGTAAACGGTAATTTGTTCCAAAGCAGCCAGATACAAAAAAGCCAAGTATCTGCTTTACAAATACCTGGCTTCGAAATTGGTGCCGTCGGCCGGAGTCTGTACTTTGATCACTATAAAACCGCAACCGCATTGACTTCAAGGCTTAGCGGCCTATAACCTGTACCACCAACATGTATCCCCAGGCATTAATTAGTGAGCTACCCCGAATACCTTTTCCTTCGTCACCAAACTTGGTTTGTTAAAAAGAAAGTCCCCAAAGAACTCCAGCAAATACTGAACAAGAAAGTCATCGTCATGACTACAGGAACACGAGACCTCAAGCTGGCTATTTCAAAAAGAAATATTATCCTAGGCGAGATTGAACGAGAGTTTGAACAAATCAGAAACCCGAGCGACAAACGGCTTGAATCATTCAGAGGCACTGCTCGTTGGCTAAGGGAAGAACAACGGAAAGTATGGCAGCAGGAGCTTACTCCCGAGGAATTAGCAGACATTGCACTTGATAGTCTTTATTACCGGTTACATCCAGATGCAAATGGATACGGCGTTCCCCATGAACACCAAGAGGAAATAGCGAATTTACACAAGCTGGCTATCGACCCAGACGCTAATAACATTGGCGACACTATTAACCAGTACCTTGATCAAAAGAATGGAACAATTCAAGAGTCCACATTTCACGAGAAAAAACGCCACCTTGAACACTTTGCTGGATGGATTGGAAGACATACTTTAATAGCTGAAATATCAGCCAAAGACGCTGGAAACTACCTAACCGTCCACTTGATGAGACAAACGACAAAATTAGATACGCCAGTATCAAGTGGAACACTAAAGAAACACTTAAACATTTTTAAAGCATTCTTTAGCTGGGCTGAGAGCATGGGCTTAGTGGATAAAAATCCATTCAATAAAACAGCAGACAGACTCCCAAAGAAAACTACTGGTGGCTCGGAGATAAAAGTCAGAGCATGGAACGAGAGTGAGGTAATCAAACTCCTTGAAAAAATAAAGTCGAAAAACGACAACAAACTCGCAAGTATCACACTGCTGGCAATGTTCACGGGAGCAAGAAGTGAAGAACTCGCCCAGCTTAAAACTGATGACGTGACAAGTTGGTCTTTAAAGATTCGTAGCGAAACTAAAAACGAAAACTCCCAGAGGAATGTGCCCATTCACTCGCTCATTAAGCCCTTGGTCGAGAAACTAGCCGCGACAAGTAAAGACGGATATCTAATCTCAGGACTGAAAACAGGAGGCCAAGACAATAAGCGCTTTCATTACATCGGGAAAGCATTCAGTGACATGAAACAAAAGATGGGATTCCCCAATCGAACTAAAGTCTTCCATTCATTCAGACACACGCTAGTCACACGCTTACGTAATGCTGGTGAAACTCCTGACCGGATAGGCGGAGCAATTGGTCACATCGAGGATTTGAACTTCACAGTACACACGTACGCAGATGAACTGGAAAGCTCAGAGGCAATTAAAGTCATCGAGAAGTTGGACTACAGAACAGAAGTTAATGAATTGGTGAGTGAACTCATTGAGAAGATAAAAAATTAGAATTCGAAAAGACTAGATACAGTCCCCCTCGCAACCACATCATTAACGGATGACTATCATCCTGCTCACATAAGACTACCAGCGCGAATAATCCTATATGGATCTGTGTGATCCTCTGACGGGATTTCAGCATCATGTATACCCAATGGTACTGGGTGAGGTAACAAAGGCGCTCATTCGGCTTTACAGGGATCGACATCAACAAACCTGTGTGCATTAACATGACTTCGAAAAGACTAGATACAGCCGACCTAACGACACCATAAATTTCTGCTAATCATCCAGTCCACAGAAGACCACCAGCGAGAATGATCCTCAATGGATCTGTGTGATCCTCTGAGAGGACTTTGCCACGACAGATACCCGATAGTACCCGCCATGGTCTTACAAGCGCCCAGACAGCCTTCTATGAGGTCGACACAATTAAGCGACCATCCAAGCATATTCTGGAATGAGTGAGATTACTTACTCCAAGAGGTTGACTACAAGAGATATCTATAGATGGACTACAAGGGATAACTTAAGAGAGTCTTGTAGAGACACCCTTCCGTAGCAGTGAGGGGGCATCAATAGTCCCACAAGTGAGAACATACACCCATGACACCACCTAATCCAGATTAACAGGGGGTTTATACAGTGGGAAGCTTTTGATTACCTTATGTCTCCCAACTTGAGGAGACAAACCAATGACAATCACCATACACACCTTCACCATCGAACTAAGAAGGTCACACTTCTTCATGAGCCTATCCGGCTGGTTCGAGCTATGCCTATCTCCTGACGGTGAGTTCACATTCGATAACTTAAGGGGTGCTTAACTGATTCACGGCAAGGAGCTTGCTGGTGGTTACTGCATGTTTAACCGCTTGAGAAGGTTGGACACCGTTGACTGATGCCATTGCTTGTTCCTTGCCGTTAATATCCCCCGCTGGTTCAAGGTATGGCAGCACTCTCTTGCGCTTTGGCCTTAACCCGTTGAACAGTGGAAACTGACACGCCCAATTCTGCGGCTGTTTTCCTAATCGACACACCACTCGCCAACAGCTTCAATATGACGGCTTGATCAACTTCTTGAGGCCTGCCCTTATACTTGCCTGCTTCCTTGGCTTTCTGAATGCCTTCCCTCTGGCGCTCTAATAGCATCGAACGCTCAAACTGATAGACAGATCCAAGAACACCCAGCAATAACTCCTGCATGGCATTCTGCTCGCCAGTGAAAGTTAAGCTCTCTTTATGAAACTGGATGCTTACGCCTTTACTGTTTAACAGCTTCACTAGGCTAATCAAGTCTTCAAGGTTCCGCGCCATGCGGCTTATATCATGGACATGTACCTCATCACCCTTTCTGACGTACTTGAGCAATGCCTGAAGGTTTGGCCTGTTGGTGTCTTTACCTGAACACTTATCCTCAAACACTTCATCAAGCTCAATACCGTCAAGCTGACGCTCTGAGTTCTGGTCTACTGTCGACACCCTGATGTAACCAATCCGCTTCATTCGGAGACGCTCCTGTATTCATTTAAGTTTAAGAAGTGGAAAGGCTACCGTATTCATAAATCAAAAACAACTCATTTGGACACAGTTATTGTATTCACCTCGACTGTGTTCATAGGGTGTAGTTAAAAGAAAACACATCCAAACTGAAACAGTAGCGGTGGTAATGAGCTAATATAATTGTGGCAAAATCAAAACTAAGGAAGGTAAAAAATGAATGAAGCTTTAGTAACTTTTTTACGCGACACGCTCATTACATCTGGAGTCGCGGTTATGATCCTATTTGGATTTTCTCGTGCTATCGGCAAGATGTGGGCCAATAACCTAATTGAAAAGTTGAAGCACAACCACGCTATCGAACTGGAAAAAATAACGAAAGAGTTACAAAGGGAAAGTGATGAGAAACTGACTTCAATCACTCACGAGTTTGAGATACTGAAAAACACCCACCTACGAGAACACAGCGATAAATTAATCATCTATCGAACAGCTATGGAATTGGTTGCCACAATGCTTGCTAAGTTGGAGCTAATTGTGATGGAGAAACGTCCACCACTGACAGATATTGAACTGGAAACATTCGAGGCTGAGCGTCTGAGGATATACGCTTATTTGGCAATGTTAGCGCCTCAAGAAGTCATGGATGCGAATGACAATCTGACGGACTTACTTCTAGAGGTAGTTCATCAAAACAAGCAAACTGACTGGATCACAATACGAGGCCTCGCATTAAAATTAATCAACTCTATGCGCCGTGACATCGGACTGAATAAGACCCCGATACAATATAACGGTGAGCTTTAAATGAGCATCTAGGCGAGTTCTTTTGCATAAGTTAAAAAGCAATGAAGCAGTAAACCTATAAGTCTTTAAAAGTCCCCCGTGAGAATTAAACCATCCGCATTATCTGCTGGATAGCTTCCACCACCACAATACCAGCCATAGCGTATAGGAACAGTTTCCAGTAGCTTGTTGGCTTCTTGTCATCTTGCTGGTGACTCTTGTCGACTTGATTGTCATCCATGGTAATTGTCTCCTTTAAATTCAAACAAAGGGGAGACACTCTAACAGAGGAAATAACAAAGTCGATGGGGTAAATACCCTGCTTACATATATGCAAATGAGCGCACGAAAATATTTAATAAAAACTTAGCAGGAGAATTTACAGAGAAAGTATGTACCACCCAGCTGTACCACCTGATGATATAGCATGGTTACAGCTAACTGGTTAACTTATTGATTTAAGATAAAAAATAAGCCCTTTACGGGCTTACTTCTTAATATGGTGCCGTCGGCCGGAGTCGAACCGGCACACCCTAAGGCACTACCCCCTCAAGATAGCGTGTCTACCAATTTCACCACGACGGCAATTAACTGAGGGATATTTTACGGAAACTCTGGAAGATCCGCAGGGCTTTCTTCTACCGGTTGTTCAATCACCACTGAATCCGTAACACTTTGTACCCGATCGGTGTTACCTGCCAGATAAGCCAGCGTCAGGCTGGTGATAAAAAACACTGTCGCCAGAATCGCGCTGCTACGGCTGAGAAAAGAAGCTGACCCCTGACTGCCAAACAGACTAGCAGAAGCACCGCCGCCACCGCCACCGCCAAAAGCAGCGCCGGCATCCGCACCTTTACCGTGCTGGATTAAAATCAAACCTACTAACAATAGCGAGATCACAACGTGAATCCCAAGAATCAACGCATCCATTTAATTTCCTAATTTTGAGCTGCAGCCTGACAGATTTGAACAAATTCATCGGCATCACGTGAACCGCCACCGATTAATCCACCGTCAATATCCGGCTTGGCAAATAATGGGGCAGCATTATTACCTTTTACGCTGCCGCCGTAAAGTATTCTGAGCGATGCGGCAATTTTCGCATCATGTTTTGCCACTCGCTGACGCATGAAAGAATGCACATCCTGCGCCCATTCCGGGCTGGCTGTCTTACCGGTACCAATGGCCCAAACAGGTTCATAAGCCAGTACCGCTTTTGACAACATTTCGACGCCTTGTTGCGCAATCACAATATCCATCAGCCGTGCCACCATCTCTTCTGTGCGGCCCATTGAGTGTTCTTCAGGACTTTCACCTATACAGATAATCGGGGTGATCCCATGACGTAACGTCATCTCGTATTTTTCTGCGATGATGTGATCAAGAAATACCTGATCCAGGTTCAGTTCGGCATATAAACCACGTCGTTCCGAATGACCAATCAAGACATACTGACAACCAAAATCCCGCAACATGGCCGCCGAGATTTCACCCGTATAAGCACCGGAATCAAACTGAGAGACGTTTTGAGTGCCCCAATACATGCCCGTGCCCGTTAAGGCAGACTGTACCTGTTGTACATAAAGTGCGGGTGGAAATAAGGCAACATCAACCGATGCAAAGGAGTCTCTTTGCGCCAGTATCGCATCAAGCAACAGTTTGTTACTTGCGCTAGAGCCGTTCATTTTCCAGTTACCAGCGACCAGCGGTTTGCGCACAGACACCTACTCTTATTTAAGGATTAATCATAAAGGTTACCGACTGGCCGTTGATAAAGCAATGTCATCGCCCGTTATCTTTTTGGCCTGAAACGTTACCGCATTATCCCTGCAGAATTGTCTCAATCTGCTCTGCCAGTGACTTGGATAATTGGTTTGTGCGTGTCGCATCATGTCCCTCGACCATGACCCGAATAACCGGCTCGGTACCAGAGGCTCGCAACAACACTCGGCCCTCATTACCGAGCTCGGCCTCAACACTTTCTACTGCTGTTTGAATTTCCGGATAATCCTGTAAATTCACCAGTTTATTAATCCGCACATTTATCAGTCGCTGCGGATATTTAATCACCGCTGAACGCAGTTCATGCAAACTGCTGCCAGTCTGCTGGATTTCAGCCAGCACCTGTAATGCCGCCACAATACCATCTCCGGTACTGGTTTTATCAAGACAGATAATATGTCCGGATGCTTCACCACCTATCAGGCCATCGACCTGCTGTAACTTCTCCATGACATACCGATCACCCACATTGGCGCGATGTAATGTGATGTCGTGTTTTTCAAGTGCGTGTTGCAACCCCAGATTCGACATCTGGGTGCCGACGACATGCCCTCTTCCCAATCCCATACGCTGTCTGCCACGTGCAATGATAAACAGAATGTCATCGCCATCCACCAGTTCACCTTGATGGTCAACCATAATGAGACGGTCGCCATCACCATCAAGGGCAATACCTAGGTCAGCCTTGTGCTCTAAAACACTGGCTTGTAACAAGCGTGGTTCGGTTGAGCCACAATTCTGATTGATATTCAGTCCGTCCGGATCGGCCCCCATTAAAATAACTTCGGCACCCAACTCACGAAATACATTTGGCGCAATGTGATAAGTGGCACCGTGAGCACAGTCCACCACAATCTTCAGATTCGATAAATCGACGCCAGTGGAGATAGTACTTTTGCAAAACTCAATATAACGACCTGCCGCATCGGCTATCCGATGTGCCTTGCCTAAATGAGCAGAATCCACCGTTTTAATAGGTTGATCCAGCATCGCCTCAATTGCCAGTTCTACTGAGTCCGGTAATTTTGTCCCCTGATCAGAAAAAAACTTAATGCCGTTGTCATGATAAGGATTATGCGACGCACTGATCACAATACCGGCCTGGGCATGAAATGTTCTGGTTAAATAAGCCACAGCCGGGGTAGGCATCGGCCCCATCAGATAAACGTCTACGCCGGCAGCTGAAAGCCCTGCCTGCAATGCTGATTCAAACATATAGCCTGAAATACGCGTGTCTTTACCGATGAGTACTTTGCTATTTCGCTCTTTGGCGAGAACCCTTCCCACCGCCCAACCGAGCTTTAATACAAAATCCGGAGTAATAGCACCATCGCCCACCCGGCCTCGGATGCCATCAGTACCAAAATAACGTCGTTTTTGTTCAATCAAAATCGTTAACCTGCATTACATGTTCACACAATCGTATTGCCTGTAGCGTCTCACGCACATCATGACTGCGAATAATTTTTGCACCCTGCCAAACCGCTATTGAGGCTAAAGCCAGACTTCCAGCCAAGCGTTCATCAACCGAAACCTTCAACATAGCACCGATAATGGATTTACGAGAGACACCAACCAAAACCGGAAGGTCCGATTCGGTGAATACCGATAAATGTTTCATTAAGCGCAGATTATGGCGGGCATTTTTACCAAAGCCAAATCCAGGGTCCAGAATAATTCCTGAACGCGAGATTCCCGCTGCTTCACAGGCAGCAACCCGCTCAGACAGAAAGTTATTCACTTCATTGACCACATCGACATAGTGGGGCTGTTGTTGCATGGTTTGAGGTGTGCCCTGCATATGCATCAAACATATCGGTACTCCCAGGTCCGCGGCGGCCTGAAGCGCACCTTCGCCACGCAGCGCATTGACATCATTTATCAGGCTTGCACCGGCCGCTACTGCAGCTCGCATGACATCGGCTTTCATAGTATCGATAGAAATAACCACATCAAGCTCAGCATGAATAGCTTCTATTGCAGGAACAACACGGTGGATTTCTTCTTCAATGCCAACAGGTTCAGAGCCGGGACGAGTCGATTCGCCACCAATATCAATAATGGTGGCGCCATCAGCAACTAACTTGCGGGCTTGTTCCAGGGCTTTGTCAGCAGAAAAAAAACGCCCGCCATCCGAAAAGGAATCGGGCGTTACATTGACGATGCCCATAACCTGCGGGGCGGACAAATCCAGTGATTTTCCCGCAAAGTCCATGATCATGGTTTAACTATCTCAGTTTAATTGATCAGCAGGTTTACCCGTCGGTTCCGGGCCATCTTCATCAGGTTTGGCCGATGGTGGCGGCGTTGATGATTTGTCATCCCAGCCTTTTGGTGCACCTGGTTCACGGCCTTCCATAATGGCATCGATCTGATCACTGTCGATGGTTTCATAAGTGATCAATAGTTTGGCCATGGTATGCAATTTATCGAGATTTTCCGTCAGAATATTTTTTGCCCGATCATAGTTACGGGTAATCAAGGCACGAACATCTTCATCAATCTGCTTGGCTGTTAAATCAGATACTGCTTTGTGCTGAGTGACACTACGACCAAGGAACACCTCGCCTTCATCTTCACCATACGATAAAGGTCCCATGTTGTCAGAAAGTCCCCATTTGGTAACCATATTGTGTGCCAGCTCGGTTGCGCGTTGAATATCATTCGACGCACCTGTAGTCACCGCTTCAGCACCAAAAATCATTTCTTCAGCCAGTCGACCGCCATACAAACTGGATATCTGACTTTCCAGTTGTTGTTTGGTATAGCTGTAACGATCTTCCGTTGGCAGAAACATGGTGACACCTAATGCACGACCACGCGGGATGATACTGACTTTATAGACCGGATCATGACCCGGAACGCTACGACCAACAATAGCGTGGCCAGCTTCGTGGTATGCGGTCAGTTCTTTCTCTTTATCACTCATGACCATGGAACGGCGCTCTGCACCCATCATGATTTTGTCTTTTGCCAACTCCAGATCGTTCATGGAAACCAGGCGTTTATTGGTGCGTGCTGCAAATAAAGCGGCTTCGTTGACCAGATTGGCTAAATCCGCACCGGAAAAGCCAGGTGTTCCACGCGCGATGACGCTTGGATTTACATCTTCATCAGCGGGTACTTTACCCAAATGTACTTTAAGGATCTGTTCACGGCCACGAATATCAGGCAATGGCACGACTACCTGTCTGTCAAAACGACCTGGACGTAACAATGCCGGATCCAATACGTCAGGACGGTTAGTTGCGGCAATAATAATGACACCTTCATTACCTTCAAAACCATCCATCTCAACCAGTAACTGATTCAGGGTTTGTTCACGTTCATCGTTACCGCCACCTAAACCGGCACCACGATGCCGACCAACCGCATCAATCTCATCAATAAAGATGATGCAGGGAGCATGTTTCTTGGCTTGTTCGAACATATCACGAACGCGTGATGCACCAACACCCACAAACATTTCGACGAAATCAGAACCTGAAATGGTAAAGAAAGGCACTTTTGCTTCACCGGCAATGGCTTTAGCCAGCAGAGTTTTACCCGTACCTGGTGAACCCACCATCAAAATACCGCGAGGAATACGACCACCCAGCTTCTGGAATTTACCAGGATCACGCAGGAAATCGACTAACTCATGTACTTCTTCTTTGGCTTCTTCAACACCAGCAACATCTTTGAAGGTCACTTTAACCTGATCTTCATTGAGCATGCGGGCTTTGCTTTTACCAAATGACATAGGGTTTTTGCCACCACCGCCCTGCATCTGACGCATAAAGAAAATCCACACGGCTATCAGTAAAAGCATCGGGAACCAGGAAATGAAGATCTGCATCAACAGTCCAGTTTTTTCGACTGGCTCTGCTTTGATAGCAACACCGTTATCCAGCAGATCGCCAATTAGACCGGGATCATATTCAGGACTGAAGGTGGTAAATTGGCTTCCATCAGTTAATTTACCGGTTATGGTGCGTCCCTGAATATCGACACTGGAGACCGCACCGTTTTTCACATTACTGATAAATGTCGAATAATCCATTTCGCTCTGCTTAGTTTGTTGCGGACCGAAATTGTTAAATACCGACATCAATACCATCGCGATGACGACCCATAAAACAATGTTTTTCATCATGTCACTCAATGTTTGTTACCCCTAGTAACGTTAGTCTTTTTACTGTCATTTCAATCCACGTCCGAGTAGATATACTTCACGGCTCCGTGCGCGTGAGGCATCTGGTTTACGGGTAGTCACTTTAGTAAAGTGAGTACGCATGGACTTCAAAAAATCATCAAAGCCTTCACCCTGAAAAACTTTGACCAGAAAATCGCCCTGTTTACTTAAGTTATTAATTGCAAAATCCAAGGCCAACTCAACCAGATGCATACTGCCTGGCTGATCTATCGCATCCACACCTGTCATATTGGGGGCCATATCCGATAATACAAGGTCTATCGATTGTCCGGCCAATACTTCATTCAACTGATCCAGTACATGGTCTTCACGAAAATCACCTTCAATGAAATGCACTCCGCTCAGTGGCGTCATTGGCAAAATATCCAATGCAATGACTTTACCTTTGTCACCGACACGATGCAAAGCATAATCAGACCATCCTCCGGGAGCAGAACCCAAATCGACAACCGACATGCCATGACGGATTAACTTATCTTTCTGATCGATTTCTTCCAGCTTAAACGTCGCTCTGGAACGATAACCTTTCTGCTGAGCTTTTTTGACATAAGGATCGTCAAAATGTTCTCTAAGCCAATTATGACTGGATTTACTTCGCGCCATATCAGGTCTGCCGTGCAGTATGTTGTTTATCGGTACTCAATACCAGCAACAAACCGGCAATGCTTAACATCAGATACAAATTTTGACTCAGCATATGCAGACGTTCGAAACTCCCGGCAAGCTCTGTATTCATACGCCAATTATCGATGGTTTTGATACTGGCCATTTCAGGTTGAATATACATACTGAATATCAACGTAATCATCAGCATGACAATCAATACCCAAAAGCGCCATGAATGTATCGCCCAGCCCCGCTGGATACTCAGTTTACCGAGTAAAATTAATGTTCCACTGATGAGACCAATTACATTGACAGCAAAAAACAGTTTAGCGGCATATTCGGCAGCAACCAGTGTTTCAAGGCTGACAAAAGCAAGCGGAACTGCCAGATAACCAATAGACCATAATGCACCTACCCACAATGTCAGTAACAGGCGTTCGCCGATGGTTTCAGAGAGGTTCAACATTTAATCCAGATAATGGATGCCGATAATTTCATATTCAATCGCCCCACCAGGAGCCTGAACGGTTGCAATATCATCGACTTCTTTACCAATCAAAGCACGGGCAATCGGTGATGAAATGGAAATACGGTTCAATTTAATATCCGACTCGTAATCACCGACAATTTGATAACGCACTTCATCATCAGTATCGATATTCAACAAATCCACTGTCACACCAAACACAACACGACCGTCTTTTGGCAGGGCAGTTGGATCAATTACCTGACAATCAGCCAACGTTGATTCCAACTCCTGAATACGACCTTCTGTGAAGCTTTGCTGCTCACGTGCGGCATGGTATTCAGCATTTTCTTTTAAATCACCATGAGCGCGCGCTTCAGAAATCGCATTGACTATAGCTGGACGCCTGATGGTTTTCAGTTCATGTAGTTCATCTTTCAGTGCCTGGGCACCACGCTGGGTAATTGGAACGGCCATTAAATCAATTCTCCATGTAATGACTGTAAACGATTCACCGAAACGCTGTCTTCACAATGCAAGGCCAGAATCGTGGCACGAGCAGCAGCCAGAGTCGTGGTGTAATTCACCTGATGTTGCAATGCCGCGCGGCGGATCTCTCTGGAATCGGCTACGGCCTGGCGACCTTCAGTTGTGTTCACAATCAGAGCGATTTCATCGTTTTTGATCATATCCACGATATGCGGTTGACCCTCTGCGACTTTCTTCACTCGTTCGCAAGGCACGTCAGCCTCCATCAACGTTTGCTGTGTTCCACGAGTCGCCAGCAACGAAAAGCCTAAGCCTAACAAATCTTTGGCAATCTTGATAACCGCCTGTTTGTCTGCGTCGCGAACCGAGATAAAGGCTTTACCACCCACTGGCAGGCTGACAGAAGCCGCCAGCTGTGATTTGGCAAAGGCTTCGCCAAAGGTCCGTCCAACGCCCATGACTTCACCAGTGGATTTCATTTCCGGCCCCAGAATCGGGTCAACACCCTGGAATTTAATGAATGGGAAAACGGCTTCTTTGACAGAATAATAAGACGGAATCACCTCTTCAGTAACACCCTGCTCTGCCAGACTCATGCCCGCCATGCAACGTGCAGCCACTTTCGCCAAAGGCACACCGATGGATTTTGACACATAGGGCACGGTACGCGATGCACGTGGATTCACTTCCAGTATAAAGATGCGGTCGCCCTGTATAGCAAACTGCGTATTCATTAAACCAACTACACCAAGCTCAAGCGCCATTTGTTTTACCTGAACCCGTAACTGGTCCATGATTTCCCGGCTCAGGCTGAATGGTGGTAACGCGCAGGCAGAGTCGCCTGAATGCACACCAGCCTGTTCAATATGCTCCATAATGCCGCCGATAAGCACTTCCTTACCGTCACATATCGCATCCACATCAACTTCAATCGCATCATCCAGGAAACGGTCCAGCAATACCGGTGAATCGTTGGAAACCGATACAGCGGTCTGCATGTAACGTTGCAGTTCTTCTTCGTTGTAAACAATTTCCATCGCACGGCCGCCCAAAACATAAGAAGGACGAACCACGAGCGGATAACCAATCTCGGCAGCCAGTGAAACAGCAGTATCGACTGAATGCGCCAAACGATTTGGCGGCTGCAGCAAACCAAGTTTTTCGACCATTTGCTGGAAACGTTCGCGATCTTCCGCATGGTCAATCGCATCCGGAGACGTACCAATAATCGGCACACCTGCCGCTTCCAGAGCACGAGCCAGTTTTAATGGTGTTTGCCCGCCAAATTGCACAATCACACCTTTAGGTTTTTCCAGTGCAACAATTTCCAGCACATCTTCCAGCGTCAGCGATTCAAAATACAGACGATCTGATGTGTCGTAATCGGTGGAAACGGTTTCCGGATTACAGTTGACCATAATGGTTTCATAACCATCATCGCGAAGTGCAAGCGCCGCATGAACACAGCAATAGTCAAACTCAATCCCCTGACCGATACGATTTGGTCCGCCCCCCAAAATCATAATCTTGTCACGATCGCTCGGATTGGCTTCGCACTCTTCATCATAAGATGAGTACATATACGCCGTAGATGTTGAGAACTCTGCCGCACAGGTATCAACACGTTTGTAGACGGGCCGTACGCCCATCGCATGACGATGGCTGCGGAATTGTTTTTCGGTTTTATGCAGCAATTTGGCCAGTCGTGAATCCGCAAAACCTTTACGTTTCAGCGCACGCATTTCCACTTCATCGATATCGTTCAATGAACGTTCTTTAAGCTGATTTTCAATTTCCACCAGCTCCTGAATCTGAATCAGAAACCATGGATCGATATGTGTCAGTTGCTGAACTTCATCAAAGCTCATCCCATAACGAAACGCATCACCGACATACCAGAGACGATCCGAACCCGGCAGGCTTAACTCACGACGTAACACTTCAGCGGCATTTTCCGCTTTCAGATCCAGAATTTCGTTAAAGCCATCCCGATCCGTCTCCAGACCGCGTAACGCTTTTTGCAGGGATTCCTGGAAGTTTCGGCCAATCGCCATAACTTCACCGACAGATTTCATCTGTGTGCTCAGACGATTATCTGCCAATGGGAATTTTTCAAAGGTAAAACGTGGGATCTTGGTCACCACGTAATCAATTGTCGGTTCAAACGACGCAGGCGTTGCACCACCGGTAATGTCGTTTTGCAATTCGTCCAGGGTATAGCCGACCGCCAGCTTGGCAGCCACTTTGGCAATCGGAAAACCGGTTGCTTTGGAAGCCAATGCAGAAGAGCGTGAAACCCGCGGATTCATTTCGATAATAATCAAACGCCCGGTTTCCGGATTCACTGCAAACTGTACGTTCGAACCACCGGTTTCCACGCCAATTTCACGCAGAACGGCCAGCGAAGCGTTACGCATGATTTGGTATTCTTTGTCGGTCAATGTTTGTGCCGGAGCCACGGTGATTGAATCACCGGTGTGAACCCCCATTGCATCCAGGTTTTCAATAGAACAGATAATGATGGCGTTATCTTTTTTGTCACGCACCACTTCCATCTCGTACTCTTTCCAGCCGATAATTGATTCTTCGATCAACAATTCGGAAGTCGGACTGAGATATAAGCCACGCTGACAGATATCGATAAAGTCTTCGCGGTTATACGCAATACCGCCACCACTACCACCCATGGTGAATGACGGACGGATAATGACTGGAAACCCGAACTTCTGTTGGACTTCCAGCGCTTCATCCAATGAATGTGCAATATCAGATTGCGGCATATCCAGGCCGATCTTGCGCATTGCGGCCCGGAACAAGTCACGATCTTCGGCTTTATTGATCGCTTCACTGTCAGCGCCAATCATTTCAACGCCGTATTTTTCCAACACACCATGTTTTTCCAAGGCCAATGCACAGTTGAGGGCTGTTTGACCTCCCATGGTCGGCAGAATGGCGTCAGGACGTTCCACTTCAATGACCTTGCTGACGGCCTCCCAGGTAACCGGTTCAATATAAGTCGCATCCGCCATATTGGGGTCAGTCATGATGGTCGCGGGATTGGAGTTGACCAGAATAACCCGGTACCCCTCTTCACGCAGCGCTTTACAAGCCTGTGCGCCAGAGTAATCGAACTCGCAGGCCTGACCGATAACAATCGGACCAGCACCCAGAATAAGAATGCTTTGAATATCAGTACGTTTCGCCATGGTGTGTTATTTACCTGTCGCTTGTTCGAGTAGGTCGATAAAGTGATCGAATAGAGGGGATGCGTCCTGCGGTCCAGGACTGGCTTCCGGATGTCCCTGAAAGCTGAATGCCGGTTTGGTTTTATGATGGATACCCTGCAAGCTACCATCAAATAGAGAACGGTGCGTGGTTTCAACCGTATCCGGCAAGGTGGATTCATCTACTGCAAAGCTGTGATTCTGACTGGTAATCATCACCAATCCTGCCAACAACTCCTGTACCGGATGGTTGGCACCGTGATGGCCGAATTTCATTTTTTCGGTTTTTGCGCCACAGGCCAAAGCCAGTAACTGGTGACCTAAGCAGATACCAAAAATCGGCATCTCTTTGTCGAGGAAATACTGGATGGCTTTGATAGCGTAATCGCAAGGTTCCGGGTCACCTGGGCCATTGGCCAGGAAAATACCATCCGGATTAAGTTTCATCACTTCTTCAGCTGGCATTTGTGCTGGTACAACGGTCAATTTGCAGCCACGTTCAGTGAGCATACGCATAATATTTTTCTTGATACCGTAATCATAGGCAACCACATGAAAACGCGATTCAGCTTTGCGCGACTGGTTGTCGATATGCCAGACACCCTCAGTCCATTCATAAGCCTGTTTGGTAGAAACTTCTTTGGCCAAATCCATGCCTTTCAATCCGGCAAAGTCTCTGGCAGCAGCAATAGCGGCATCGACATCAATATTGTCACCGGCAACGATACAGCCTTTTTGTGCACCTTTTTCACGTAACAGACGTGTCAGGCTGCGAGTATCAATACCGGCTAATCCCACGACATTGTGGCGCCCCAGATATTTATCCAAAGCCTCTTCACCACGCCAGCTGGACATTACCGGGGACAGTTCACGAATAATCAGACCACTGGCATACACCTGGTCAGATTCTTCATCATCTTTGTTGACTCCAACGTTGCCGATATGCGGATAAGTCAGAGTCACAATTTGGCGGCAGTATGACGGATCGGTAATAATTTCCTGATATCCTGTCATCGCGGTGTTGAAAACCACTTCACCAACTGACTGACCCACAGCACCGATCGATTCGCCGTGAAAGACCGTGCCATCTTCAAGAGCAAGTAGCGCAGTTGTACGCAAGGGGAACCTCCACCAGATAAAAAAGGAACAGGGGAAAGGACGTTCTCCCCAGACAAAATCTTTGCAATTTTAGCCCATCTGCTGCCAATGCGTCCACGCTAAAAACGATGACAAGTTATCTTACCAGCGGTAGTATGAAGCGCAGCTTATTCACCTGGCAGAACTTATGACCCAACAGTTTTTTAATTTTTCCGGTTTTCCACAGCAAAGACCGCGCCGTTTGCGCAAAGATGACTTTTCCCGGCGGCTGGTTCGCGAACATAAATTAACTGTCGATGATCTGATTTATCCCTGCTTTGTGCTTGAAGGGCAAAATCAGCGGGAAAAAGTTACCTCAATGCCTGGCGTGGAAAGACTGAGTATTGATTTACTGCTTAAGGAAGCAGAAACCATTCATAAATTGGGCATACCAATGATGGCATTGTTTCCCGTAACCCCGTTGGAGCAAAAATCACTTGATGCTGCCGAAGCATTTAACCCGGATGGGTTGGCACAACGCGCAGTTAAAGCGCTGAAAGAAGCCTTTCCGGATTTAGGTGTGATGACAGATGTTGCACTGGACCCCTTCACCACTCATGGTCAGGATGGTCTGATAGATGACAATGGTTACATTATGAATGACGAGACTGTTGACGTATTAATCAGACAAGCTCTCTCTCACGCAGAAGCTGGAGCCGATGTGGTTGCTCCCTCCGATATGATGGATGGGCGAATCGGAGCGATCCGTAATGCTTTGGAAAATGCCGGTCATATTCATACCCGTATCATGGCTTATTCAGCCAAATATGCCTCCAGTTTTTATGGACCTTTCCGTGATGCCGTAGGCAGTGCGGGTAACCTGGCCGGTGGCAACAAATTCAGTTATCAAATGGATCCGGCCAATTCGAATGAGGCCCTGCATGAAGTCGCGTTGGATATTCAGGAAGGCGCAGATATGGTAATGGTCAAACCGGGCATGCCCTATCTGGATGTGTTGTATCGGGTAAAACAGACCTTCCAGAAACCCACCTTTGTTTATCAGGTCAGCGGTGAATACGCGATGCTCAAAGCGGCTACACTCAAAGGCTGGCTCAGTGAAGAGGTGATCATGGAAAGTCTGCTGGCTTTTAAACGCGCTGGCGCCGACGGTATTCTCACCTACTTTGCCAAAGATATTGCGAACAAATTACAACGCCAATCATGACAGATAAATATGCGGTAATCGGCAACCCGATCCATCACAGTAAATCACCATTGATTCATGCTGAGTTTGCCAGACAAACGGCTGAAGATATTGAATACACGGCGATTGAAGTCCCACTGGAAAATTTACAGAACAGTCTGCAACAGCTGCGTGATATTCTTAAATTAAAAGGTCTCAATGTCACCGTACCATTTAAGGAACAGGTATGGGCAATGGCCGATCATCGTTCAGCCCGAGCCGAACTGGCTGGTGCCGTAAATACCGTTATCTTTAATACTGATGGCTCTCTGTTTGGTGATAACACTGATGGTGTAGGCCTATGCCGTGATTTAACGGTCAATCATCAGATTTCACTTGATGGTAAAAGGATTTTATTGCTTGGTGCCGGTGGTGCTTCACGTGGCGTGATTGCCCCATTACTGGAATTTCAACCTGCCACTATATTTATTGCCAATCGAACCGCGGAAAAAGCCAAACATCTGGCAGAACAGTTTGATAAGGCTGGCAATGTAAAAGGTGGCGGATTCAGCGATATTCAAAGTGAATTTGATGTGGTGATTAATGCCACTGCCGCCAGTCTGCAAGGCGAGGTCCCACCGTTGCCTGACTCAGTGCTGGCAAAAGGCGCCTGTTGTTATGACATGATGTACAGTGATAAAGACACGGCATTTATTCAATGGGCCAAAGCACATTCTGCCGCCAAAACAATTGATGGACTGGGTATGCTGGTTGAGCAGGCTGCAGAAGCTTTTCATATCTGGCGTGGCGTGCGTCCACAAACAGCTTCCGTGATAGCACTGCTGAGAGAAGCTCCCTAAAACCTCATCCTGCATAAACTTACAGGATGAGGATAGATTGATATTTTAATCCTGCTTTCTTTGTTCGTACTCAGCTATTTTGTCTTGCAACTGCTGCTTTTGCTCTGTTGTTAACACATTGAAAATTGCATTATTTAATTTGGCTCTTTTAGCTAATTTTTCTGCATGAGATTCTGTAGCATCGTTGATTATGGCTTCAAGCTTGTTTTGATCCAGACGATCATTAAAGGCCAATCGATTTAATTTCCTTTGCAACTCCCAGTGTGCCTTCATCTCATTTCTTTTATCTGTCTGCTGGGCATCAACTAATTCTTTAATTTCAGATTTTTGTGCTTCAGATAAATCAACGCCCTGTAACATGCGTGGTATGCCATCATGCTCTTTATGCTTCTTCATCTCGGCATATTTCTCTCCTTCACCACAACTTTTATGTTTATCGGCCATGGCAGGGGCTGCTAAAAATAAAACTGGAATCAAGCTGAGCGTTATTAATTTAATACGCATTTAGTTTCTCCTGAGACGGTTAGTTTAAAAAATACTGTCAACTGACAGGTTGCAGACAGTATTGACGGATAAACTGTTAATGACTGTTTTGATATGTAAATTCAGGTAAAACACTGATTTACAAATAGCTGATTAAATTTTGTGAACGTATTATTACGTTAAAAATAACAGGAAATATCTGTGAGCAAAGTATTAATAATTGATGATGATGTGATTCTTTCTGGCCTATTTCAAGACTATCTTGAGGAAGAAAAATTTCAGGTTCGTACTGCAGATACAGCAACCGAAGGTCTGCAGCTTGCTTTGCAAGGTGAGTTCGACATTGTGATTCTTGATGTGATGTTGCCGGATATGAGTGGTACCGAAGTATTAAAAGCCATACGCAAACAGAGTCATGTTCCTATATTGATGTTCACCGCCAAAGGTGACGATGTGGATCGCATTATGGGACTGGAATCAGGTGCTGATGATTATGTTCCCAAACCCTGCACACCAAGAGAATTAATTGCCCGCATTAAGGCCATTTTACGCCGCAGCGAAATTACCCGACAGCAGCAACAGGATGAATCTGTCATTCAAACCGGGCCCTTACAGCTTTGGCCGCAACTTCGTAAAGCATTATGGTTTGATAGTGCGCTGGAGCTGACCAGTACCGAGTTCAGTCTGCTTGAAACACTGGCCAGAAATGCCGGACAGGTGGTCAGTAAAAATGCTTTATCGGAAGCGGCACTGGGTCGGCCATTAGCACGTTTTGATCGAAGTATTGATGTGCATATGAGCAGTATCCGGCATAAGCTCGGTCAGCAAGAAGATGGCCATTCCTATATTCAGACAGTTCGTGGCAAAGGATATCAACTGATTAAATAATGCGTAGTTTATTCTGGAAATTCTTTTTTGCTTTTTTGCTGGCCTTACTGCTGACCAGTATCGGGGTGGCCAGCGGCATGTGGTTACGTCACAATGCAGAGCGTCAGTCTTTTGAAGCTATTCCGGTACAAGTCGGCTGGAAAGCGGCAGATCTGGTTGATAGCGCCTCCGATATAGTGCGATATGCAGGCATCGAACCTCTGAAGAAATATCTTCGCGATCAACAGTTTAATAACATTACTATCTTTGCAATCACTCAAGATAATAATGATATTCTGGGCCGGGAAGTTGATGAAAATCTGCTCGCATCGACACGACAATTACTCTTTGAAAACCAGAGAATCCGTTCTGTTCGCCAGGCGATATCCGAAGATGGCCGGGCAATATTAATATTCATACCTTCACCAGAAAAACTTGGCCAGCAGTTTGCTCCGCCTAAACGGCCCAAACCGCCGCCATTTATATTGTTATTGAGTATGTGGCTGCTTTCGGGATTGTTATTCAGCAGTTTGCTGGCCTGGTGGTTCACCAAGCCGATCCGCATTCTACGCAATGCCTTCGATGATGTGGCTGATGGCAAACTGGATACCCGTATCCGTCCTGCAATGGGCAAACGTCGTGATGAATTAGCGGAACTCGGCCAAAACTTCGACCGCATGACCAGTCGTATCGGTCAGTTACTTAATGCCCAGAAGCGCTTGTTACATGATGTTTCACATGAGTTGCGTTCTCCGTTGGCACGTATGCAGGCGGCTATTGGACTGGCTCAGCAAAGCCCCGATAAAACAGCCAAAATGCTGGATCGCGTAGAACGTGAATCAGAACGCATCGATCATCTAATTGGTGACCTGCTGAATTTATCCAGAATAGAAAATCCGACCAGTGAAAATGATGAGCGGCAACACTTCGATCTCACCGGGATACTAACGGATATTATTGAAGACGCGCGTTTCGAGGCACAAAACAAAGCTATTCAAATCCAGCATAATACGTTTAACCATATCAACCTGTTTGGACGGGTTGAACTGATACATAGCGCTATCGAAAATGTATTACGAAATGCCATTAAATATTCACCGGAAAACGGAATTATTCAACTTACTGTTGAGAAATCATCAAAATACATTTCAATCAAAATAGAAGATCAGGGGCCGGGCATTGCAGAGCAGGATTTACAACAGATTTTCCAGCCATTCTTTCGCAGCCGGGATAACCAACATCATAATGGCATTGGTTTGGGACTGACCATCGCTCATCGTGCAATTGAAATTCATGGTGGTGAAATTACGGCAGCAAACAGGCAGGAAGGTGGACTCAAAATAGCCATTGTGCTTCCCGCCTGAAGCCGAGTAAATTATTTTAAAAAGTTAGTTTGTGACCCCACAGGCCACTCTTGCTCCACCACCACCTAGTGGTTTGGGATAATCAGAGTGATTGTCTCCACCAGCATGTACCATCAAGGAACGACCCTGTAAATCAGCCAATGTAAGCCGCGGAGCCAAAACAGGGTGTGTCGCCGTGCCGTCTTCAGCGACATATAGCGGCGGTAAGTCACCTGCATGACCGCTGCCCCAAGGAGTATCATGTTTACCGGTATTGTAAGGGTCATAATGTCCACCAGCAGCCAGGGCTGGAACCAGTTCACCGTCTTTTTCAGCCGCATCACAACTCGGGTTCTCATGAACGTGGAACCCATGCAAGCCCGGGGTTAAGGCTTTTAAGTCCGGCGTAAAGACTAAGCCAAAAGCAGATTGATGTACTTCTACACTGCCCAGACTTTTACCCGTTCCCTGCTTATCGACTTCAAACAGCTCGATTTGGGTCTCTGCCATTGCCGCAGAAGAAGCCAGCGCAACTATGATGCTCGTCAGTATTTTCATCATTTACTCCTGAATAAAGGTGACATCTGGTCGGACTCGGTTGAATACATGAAGTTTCAATGATCAACAACCAGCTTATCATCCTTGTCTGAAGGGTCAGTATCATTGCCTGTTTCTACTTTACGCCTATCTCTTAACGATGCCAGCCAGCGACAAAACACATAAAAGACCGGTGTAAATATCAGCCCGAAGAAAGTTACACCCAACATACCAAAAAACACTGCTGTACCGAGAGCCTGACGCATTTCTGCACCAGCACCGGAAGCCAGTACCAATGGTACCACGCCCAGAATAAAGGCAAACGAGGTCATCAGGATTGGACGCAAACGCGTTCTTGCGGCTTCAACTGCTGCATCCAGACGATTTAAACCGCGATCTTCAGCCTGCTTGGCAAACTCAACGATTAAGATAGCATTTTTTGATGCCAAACCAATCAGCACCACAAAGCCAATCTGAACCAGAATATTGTTATCCATACCGCGTAAACTGACCCCAAGAATTGCGGCCAGCAAACACATAGGCACAATCAGCACAACGGCCAATGGCAACAACCAGCTTTCATACAAGGCAGCCAACAACAGAAAGACAAACACTACTGCCAGTGAAAAGCTGAGAAATGCCGTATCACCTGCCAGTTTTTCCTGTAAGGCCAGCTCAGTCCATTCAAAACTGATTCCTTCGGGTAACGTATCACTCAATAATTGTTCAACAATGGCCAGTGATTCACCACTGGAATAACCCGGAGCGGTATTTCCCTGCACTTCAATCGCCGGATACAGATTGTAATGTGGCAACCGGATTGGTCCCGTAATGTTTTCAAACGTCGCGATAGTTCCAATTGGCACCATCGCGCCATTATTGGAACGGGTACGTAGTTTTCCGATATCCTCAATCTCATCACGATAAGGACCATCCGCCTGTGCTACCACACGATACGTCCGATTCAGGAAGTTAAAATCATTAACATATCGAGAGCCAAGATAGATCTCCAGCGTATCGATCACATTACCGACCGGTACGTTGAGCATTTCTGCACGGGTGCGATCAATATCGGCATAAATTCTGGGGGTGCCAGAATTAAAAAAGGTAAACACGGCCGATAACCCATCCGTTTGATTGGCTGCGCCGATCACTTCATTGGTGACGGCCTGTAACCTTTCAAGACCAAGCCCACCACGATCCTGAACATAAAGTTTCCAGCCACCGGAGTTACCCATACCTCGAACTGGTGGTGGTCTGATAGCAAAAGCCATTGCCGCATCCACCTGTGATAAGGCTTGCTGTGAACCTGCCACAATATCGTCAATACTAATACCGGCAGCGATCCTGTCTTCAAATGAATCAAGCGGTGTAAAGATAACTGCTGAGTTCGAGGCATTAGTGAAGGTTGGGCCATCCAGGCCAACAAACAGCACAGCATGTGCCACACCCGGAACATCTCTTAAACGCGCAGAGGCTTCACGTGCCGCCGCATCTGTTCTTTCCAGCGTTGCCCCGGGGGGTAACTGTAATACGTTGATTAAATAGCCTTGATCCTGCTCAGGAATAAAACCTGTTGGGACTTTATTAAACTGATACCCCGTGAACATAATCAGGCCGACATAAATCAATAGCATGATCGACAGCATTCGTAACAACTTGCGTGTCATCACCGAATAGCGATCGCCCATCCATTCAAACGCACGGTTGAAGCCATTACCAAAAGCGCGAAATGGATAACTTATTTTGCCCCAGACTCCGCTGGGCTGGTGACCATCGACGTGCGGTTTTAATAACAGTGCTGACAAGGCCGGTGACAGGGTTAATGAAACGATCAGCGAAATAATGGTTGCGGTAGCAATGGTCAAGGCGAATTGCTGATAGAACGCTCCGGAAATACCGGTAATAAAAGCTGTTGGAATAAATACGGCCGTTAGTACGATCGCTATGGCAACCAATGCACCGCCAACCTCATCCATGGTTTTATGCGCCGCTTCACGTGGACTAAAACCATTACGGATGTATCGTTCAACGTTTTCAACAACCACGATGGCATCATCCACCACAATACCAATAGCCAATACCAGACCGAATAACGACAGGTTATTCAGTGAAACGCCCAACATCGACATGACTGCAAAGGTACCAATCAACGAAACCGGTATGGCTAGAATCGGGATAATCGAAGCACGCCAGCTTTGCAGGAACAACATTACTACCAGAATAACCAGAACAATGGCTTCCAGGATGGTGTGATAAATTTTCTCTATCGATTTGGCGATAAATTCGGTTGGGTCATAAATAATCTGATATTCAACGCCATAAGGCATGCTCTGGGCGATATCTTTCATTTCTGCCCGTAATGCCTGGGCGGTTTCCAATGCATTGGAACCGGGACGCTGAAAGATAACGACCGGTAATGCCAAGTTGTCATCCAAATAACCGATGTTGTTATAGTCCTGCGCTGCCAGCTCTACTCTGGCTAAATCACGTAACCTTACGGTTCGGCCATCCGTACCACGTTTGACAATGATATTGCTGAACTCATCCTCTTCCAGCAGACGCCCTTGAGTTTCCACACTCAATTCAAAACCGCCTTTGGTTTCAATCGGTTCTCTATTGATAGTACCAGCCGCTATCTGGGTATTATTCTCACGTAATGCTGCGACAACTTCACTAGCTGTCATACCAAATGCCTGAGCCCGTTCCGGATCAATCCAGATCCGCATGGCATAAGCCCGCTCTGCAACAATACGTGCCTCACCTACGCCATCAATTCGTGCCAGACGATCAACTACCTGGGTTCTGGCATAGTTTGAAACATAGAGGTTATCGCGACTGCCATCGGAAGACAGGATATGGATAACCATCATCAGGTCGGGCGAGTTTTTACGTATATCGATACCTTGCCGGGTGACCTCTTCTGGCAGCAACGGCTCAGCAATGGCAATACGGTTTTGCACCAGAACCTGTGCCGTATCCAAATCAGTACCCGGCTTAAAGGTGATATTTAACGATGTACGCCCATCTGCAGTATTTTCAGATTTCATGTAGAGCATGTTCTCTACACCATTAATCTGCTGTTCCAACACTGTCGCTACCGTATTACCAGCGGTCTCGGCTGTCGCACCGGGATAGGTGGCGGTGACAGAAATACTTGGTGGCGCAATTTCAGGATACTGTGCAACAGGCAGATTGCTATAGGCAATCGTACCAACCAGTACAATCAGAACCGAAATTACGGTTGCAAAAATGGGTCTTTCAACAAAGAAATGTGTGAATTTCATGAGTCTTGCCCATTGTTTTGTGCCAGCTCATCAGCCTGATAGGGAACCGCATTGACTTCTGTTCCCGGACGAGCTCGCAATAAACCTTCAACGATAATTCGATCTGATTGACTCAAACCGGAGCGTATCACCCGCATATCACCCTGCAATGTGCCAAGTTCAACCGGTTTGGGTACAACCTTGCCTTCATCATTTACTATCATCACCACCTTGGCCGCCTGATCGGTGACAATGGCTTTATCCGGAATCAGCATGGCTTCATCATTCTGACTGGTCGGAAGCCGCAATCTGGCAAACAGGCCGGGTCGTAAAACACCATCAGCATTATCCACCACCACGCGCATTCTCAGCGTACCGGTATTTTCATCAAGTCGGTTATCAACAAAGTCGATACGTCCTTCGCGTGTCCATTCTTTTTCATCAATTAATTTGAGCTGAGTGGGCATGGTTCTGCCATTGGCAAGTTGCTCCTGTCCTTCAGGCAATCGTATCAATTCCAGATACTCTGTTTCGGAAACATCAAATACAAAATGTAACGGGTCTAGAGAAACTATGGTGGTCAGTGCCTGACCGGCATCACCACTACCAACCAGATTACCAACGTCAACTCGTCGATTTGAAATCCGTCCACTGACCGGGGCTGTAATTTTCGCATATTGCAGATCCAGCTTGGCTGTTTTCAACGCTGCCGCAGCTGACGCGACATTAGCATTAGCTTCCTGAAAGCGGGCGCGACGCGTATCCACTTCTTCCTGAGAAATCGCACTCTGGGTTAATAAACGCTCACCACGTTTGGTATCCAAATCGGCCAGTTTCAATTGACTATCCATTCTGGCCAGTTCGGCTTCCGCTCTGGCCACTGCAGCTTCATAGGGGCGTGGGTCAATTTCAAAGAGTAAATCGCCCTTTTCAACCATCTGGCCATCCTGGAAATGAACTTTATCCAGATATCCCGTTACCCTGGCACGCAATTCAACCATTTCAACGGCTTCAAAACGACCGGTAAATTCTTTCCACTCCGTCAATGCACGGATTTCCGGTTGTATTACCTGAACTCTGGGCAGGTTTTGTTCAGCCCTGGCGGTCTGACCCAAAATACTTAACGAGAAAAAAAAGATAATTGCAAAAACCGGCAGAAATGCGGGTTTGGCGGCAAATGAAATAGCACGCATGACAGATCCTTTGTTAATCGCCAATAAAAGCGAGTGGAATAGACTATAATTCTTTCTAGAAAGGTTTCTGGAAAGATTAATGCAAGATTGTTTTAGGTGCAAGTTAATTTTTTTGTCATAATTCTGACACATTGGAGGATATAACTTGGCAGAGCGGATGAAAAATATTGAAGAAATTCTCGACCAGATGCGGTGCTGCTGGCAGGGAGATCTTGCAGCAGCTGAAACAGTAAAGCGGCTGTTTCGTGCACGGGAATTGTTTTTCTCTGATGCAAAAATTGTCATGGAACAATTTGATCTTAGTGTAGGCGAATTTGATGCACTGGCTTCTCTGCGTCTGCAAGGGGAACCCTACGAGCAAACTCCATCCAACATCTGTCAGGCGAATCTGGTAAGTTCAGGTGGATTAACCAAGGTGTTGAATAACCTTGAAAAAAACGGGCTAATCAGTCGTCGTCAATGTGCAGACGATCAGCGTAGTCGTCTGGTCAAACTGACGGATAACGGAAAAAAATTAATCAATGATGCTTTAGAGATAGTGCTGGCAAGACATGAAAAACAACTTAGCAATGCCTTAAACAAAGAAGAGCGGGAGACGCTCAATATGCTGTTGATGAAATTAAATCAGTCTGGTCTTCGCCACTAAGAAAAGTATTGTTTTCAATTAAAAAGAAAGGCCCCACAGTGGCGTTACGAACGGGGTTCTTGAACCTGTTGGTTCAAGTGGGAAACCGCAAGGGGATGGCAAACTTCCCGTCGGAGCGGGCTTGTTTTTCAACCCCGTAAATTTGGTTTCCTAAAGCATTTGCTTATCGGCTCAAGACAACACATGTCGCTATCGCTCACCGCAGGGTTAACTAAATGATACGCAACTTTACTTGCCAAGTCGCCAGAATTTTATAATTCCAACTGTCTATCTTCATTAATAAATGCACTAACCCGCTCTTTAAGCTGAGAAATTTTTTCGTTCACTTTCTCCAGGTCGTGGCTTTCATCCTGCTGCAATATGAGCAACTCGTGCGCAATATTTAACGCGGCCATGACCGCAATACGGTCCACACCCACGACTTTGCCACTGTTACGGATCTTTTCCATATTCTGATGCACCATGCGTGCAGATGCCATTAGCGCATCTTGCTGCTCTTCAGGGCAAGCAACCTGATATTCCTTACCGAGAATCGTGACGTGAACAGGTACATTCATAGTTCTTCATCCAGCTGTTTCAGACGGTTGACCATATTCTCGATACGGTTACGAGCAACTTCAGTTTTTTCAACTAATTGCGCGCGCTCGCTTAACCAGGCTGCCTGCTGAGAACGAAGTAACATATTCTCTTCACGCAAGCGTCTGCTGGCCCTTAGCAACTCATCCAGCTGCTGTTCCAATTGTTGAATCGGGTTTTTATCCATTAATATGCGTCTTGGCTATGCGAGAATAATGCCTAACTATAGACGTGCGCCGTTGACTCGGTCAACAACTGCATGATGTGTTTTTTAATTTCAGGTTGTATCTCTATGTCTCAATTATATTTTCCATCCCTGTCACCGGAAAACGTGACCGCCGACGGACCTGCCAGCACAGCCGAACTGCAAGGCGCGTTATGTGGTTTGTTATGCATGGATGCTCAGGCCAATCGCAATACCTGGTATAGCGACTTGTTTGAAGACTACCAGCCCGGTGAAGAGGAAAAACAGAACCTGCTGGGCCTGTTTGATGAAACCATTCAGTCACTCAACAGCCTGGACTTTGATTTCCAGCTGGAACTGCCCGATGATGATGCGCCAATAGGCTCCCGTCTTGCAGCGCTAAGCGATTGGTGTCAGGGTCTGGTATTTGGGCTGGGCGTTTCAGGTCTGACCAATGAAACTGAATTAGCCGCAGATTGTCAGGAATATCTGACCGATGTATTACAGATCAGTCAAATCGATGATATTGAACTGCAAACCAGTGACGATGATGACAATAATTATGAAGAATTAGTGGAATATCTTCGAATGGGTCTGTTTTTACTTTATGGCGAATTGCATCCCGTCGCCCCTGAAGACATAAAAATTGAGCATTGATGACTAAAAAAGAATTCGCCAAACGCCGTCAAAAACTGATGGATATCATGGGACCGGACAGCATTGCTGTATTACCAAACTCTCTGGTCCATCCGCGCAACCGCGATGTCGACTTTCCATTTCGCAGTGATAGTAATTTTCACTATCTGAGTGGTTTTGATGAACCCGAATCAGTACTCGTGCTGATTCCTGGCCGCGAACATGGTGAATTTATTATTTTCTGTCGGGAACGCGATCTGGATAAGGAAATCTGGGATGGTTACCGCGCAGGTCAGGAAGGTGCCATCGGCATGTATGACGCAGATGACTCCTACCCCATTGCCGATCTGGATGATATTTTGCCGGGATTGATGGAAGACAAGGAAAAAGTCTATTACACCATGGGAAATCAACCCGCGTTTGATCAGCACATGGTCGGCTGGCTCAATCATCTGCGTCAGGCTTCCCGCTCGGGTAAACATTCGCCCACTGAGATCATTGAACTTGAACATTGCCTTAATGAATTGCGGCTATTTAAGAGCAGCCAGGAAATCAAAAACATGCGTTTTGCTGCTGAAGCCTCAGTCAAAGCGCATATCCGAGCAATGCAGTTTACCCAGCCGGGTAAATTTGAATATGAAGTCGAAGCCGAACTGATTCATGAATTTATGAAACATGGCTGCCGCAGCCCGGCCTATCCATCAATAGTCGGGGGTGGCGAAAATGGCTGTATCCTGCATTATATTGAAAACGACAGTAAACTGAAAAACAATGATTTGCTATTGATTGATGCTGGCGCCGAATATCAATGTTACGCGGCAGATATCACCCGAACATTTCCAGTGAATGGCAAATTTACGCCAGCTCAGCGAGCGTTGTATCAGATTGTGCTGGATGCCCAATATGCCGCCATTGAGGCGGTCAAACCAGGAAATCACTGGAATCAGCCGCATGAAGCAGCTGTTCTGGTACTTACTGAAGGTCTGGTCAGACTGGGTTTGTTGCAGGGTAATGTCGATCAGTTAATTGAAGATCAGGCCTATCGTGAATTTTATATGCACCGCACCGGACACTGGCTGGGCATGGATGTCCATGATGTTGGTGATTACAAAGTCGGTGGTGAATGGCGGTTACTGGAACCCGGTATGGTGTTGACGGTAGAACCCGGTTTATACATCCGCGATCCGGAGCATATTGATAAAAAATGGCATTTCACCGGTATTCGAATCGAAGATGATGTCCTGGTCACCAAAGATGGACATGAGGTATTAACGGCTGGCGCGCCCAAAGAAATTGATGCGATTGAAACCTTGATGGCGGGAAACCTATAAGACTGTGGAAACCGATTTTGACCTGTTGATTGTCGGGGCCGGAATGGTGGGGGCAAGTCTGGCTCTCGCACTCAAAAACACTGGCTTACGCATTGCCATCGTTGAAGCACAGGATCTGCTTGCTGATCATCAACCGGGGTTTGATGACCGTGGCATTGCGCTGTCGCATGGTTCACAGCGGATTTTTGAAACCATGCAACTGTGGCCACAGCTCGCTCATCAGGCCACCGCGATTAAAGGCATTCATATTTCCGATCGGGGTCATTTTGGTGTTACCCGCCTTAACGCCGAAACAGAAAGTGTGCCAGCTCTGGGTCAGGTAATGACCGCAAAACATCTCGGTATTCAGTTAAATCAGGCCCTGCATTCTCACCCGACATTGGCTATTCTCACACCGCTGCAAGTCCAGACACTTGAGCAACATAATAAAGCTGTGGCTGTGAGATTGTCTGATGGTCAGCATCTCACCTGCAAATTACTGGTCGGCGCCGATGGTCAATTTTCCACTATCCGTCAGTTATTAGGTTTATCAAGCTGGCAACGCGAATACCAGCAAACAGCCATTACCACGAATGTTATTCCGGAACGCGCCCATCAGAACTGGGCTTATGAACGCTTTACCGAAAATGGACCCTTAGCGTTATTGCCGATGTCTGAAGGCCGCTGCAGTTTAGTGTGGACCGTTCAATCCGGTGAAGAAAAAGCCTTACTGGAATGCGATGAACAACAGTTTACTGAACAATTACAACAAGCTTTCGGCTATCGCCTTGGCTATTTCCAAAAAGTTGGCCAGCGCAGCAGTTATTCCCTGGGCTTAATGCAAACCCATCAACCTGTTCAGCAACGGGTTGTATTGATTGGCAATGCCGCCCATAGCCTGCACCCGATTGCCGGACAGGGCTTTAACCTTGGCTTACGTGATGCAGCGGTTCTGGCAGAGCTGATAGCACTGCATCCCGAAGACTGTGGTCACCCCCAGGTGTTACATGATTATGCTGACTGGCAGCAGCAGGATCAGGATAAAGTAATCAGAGCAACCGATTTCCTAGTGAAGACCTTCAGCAATAACGCCTTTTTACTGGGTCATGGTCGTTCTTTAAGCCTGGCCTTGCTCAACGGTTTACCTTCCGTTAAAAGTCGTCTGGCTAAAACCAGTATGGGTCTGAGCGGTAAACAAAGCAAACTGAGCCGAGGCCTGCCATTATGAAACATGATTATGATGTGATTATTGTCGGCGGTGGCATGGTCGGCACCACTTTTGCTCTGTTACTGGCCCAACAGACTCAGTTACAGATTGCTTTGATTGAAGCCCATCAACCAGAAAAACTCGCTCTTGAAGATGCACCATTGCAACGTGTCAGTGCGATTAATCCTGCCAGTCAACAGATCCTTTCTGCAGTCAATATCTGGCAATCCCTCTTCCCTTCCCGACTCGGCCCATTTGACAAGATGCAAGTCTGGGAAACAGCGGATAGTAATCTGTACTTTAATGCGGCTGAGATTGGTACTGCCTATCTGGGTCATATTGTTGAAAACCGGCATATTCAGCAACAGGCTATTGCCGAAATCCGCAAACATCCGCAAATTACGTTTATCTGTCCTGCTCAGCCAGAACAGTATCAGGCCGGTCAGATCAGACTGGAAAATGGCAAAAAATTAACTGCCGGATTAATTGTGGCTGCTGATGGTGCGCGTTCCATGTTACGTGAACAAACCGGTATTCAAAGCCGTGGCTGGGCCTATCAGCAACATGGACTGGTTGCAACCATCCGTACGGAAAAATCCCATCAAAAAACCGCCTGGCAACGTTTTTTGCCGGGCGGTCCATTAGCATTTTTACCGTTACATGATGGGCATTTGTGCTCGATTGTCTGGTCTTTACCGACTGAAGCAGCCAAACAGATGAAAGCTTTGGATAAATCCGATTTTGAATTACAGCTGGCTGAAGCTTTTGAATATCGCCTGGGCAACGTTGAACTGGTATCAGAACGCGCCAGCTTTCCGCTGGCACTGGCACATGCCAAAGAATACGTTAAACCCGGTTTTGCCTTATTGGGTGATGCAGCTCACACCATCCATCCACTGGCAGGGCAAGGGGTGAATATCGGTTTACAGGATGCCAAAGCACTGGCTGACGTTATTGTCTGGGCTGAAGCAAACCAACGACAGATTGGCAGCCTGCACACACTGAAAAAATATCAACGACGCAGACTGGCAGAAAACCTGCTGATGCAGTTCAGTATGGATGGTTTTCACCGTCTGTTTACCCAATCAGCTTCCCCAATCAGCTGGTTAAGAACAACCGGTATGCAACAGGTGAATAAATCACAATGGCTGAAAAACTGCTTTATGCTTCAAGCGATTGGCACTAAATAAACTCGTGGTTAAATGGGCAGGAACATCATCGATGCTGCCTGTACCACTACGGTTTTCACCAAACGGCCATTTTTTTGCGCGATGATCGCCGCCAGATTATCCTGCGTTGCAATCATGCCGCCGATAATGCGCTGAAAGCTTAAATTACGTGATTCTTCCTGCAGACTGTCACTTAACAATAAACGTTTACCATTTTCATCACGTTTTTCCGCCAGCATCCAGGCAGCAATTTCAATGTTACGGGCACTGTTGTAAAGCTTTTGCTGATCGACAGAGGACAGATAGTAAAATTCGGACTGATTGTTATACGACGCCATTAACATCCGTCGCATACCCACAGTAAATGCCAGTACCCTGTCGCCATCGTAATCTTCGGTCAATGCCAGACGAATGATCTCGGTCGGTTCAAAACCATCCCATTTGTCAAAACCGACATTCGCCGGATAGATGAATAATCTGGCTACACTATCTTCCAATGTACGCAAATGACGATCATGACGCTGATTGGGATTACGCTGATACAGTTTGATGGTCAACGTTTTAAGATCCTGCATCAGCCGCTGCTGGTGCAGTTCAATGACATCGTCAATATTACTTTTGGCGAAGCTGGAAATATTCGGTGATCCTGCAGTCGAATCCGTCGCACAGCCTGGTAAAACAAAAAAAACACCGCATATCAGCAAAAGCTTATGCCATCGCATCAAATAATCTCTCCTGAGGTTGAACGTCCTTTAAGCCTTCTACCTGGAGATAGGCTTGAACTTGAGCTGGCAGTCTGGCTTGAGTGTCGTCACGCTCAGTTTCACGATTGGTCAGGCTGAAGTTACGTATGAACCTGGCCTGTTGACTATCATTATTATCATTTACGCCAATAACCGGACGACTGATAACCGGTTGGCGGTTTACATTATTGAATTCTGATTGTTTATCAAACACCACCGGGAGTCGAACAGATAACTCCTCCGGAGGCTTTACTGGGGTAAAAAGTACCGGTAGATTGCTATTGATTTGCATCCGAAGTTACCGGTTTTTTGGGGCCCTTGGAATGTTTATTACGCTGAGAGCGATTATCTTTGCTGTTGCCGCGAGCCTTATTCTGGTGGCGGGGAGCCGGATGACGTTCAGCTCTTATTCTCGGCTTGGGCGTCTCCAGCTGTTCATCTGAACTTTGTGCTACCGGCAGCTTGTGTTTGATGTACTGCTCGATATCCGGTAATGAAAATGCGTATTCTTCACAGGCCAGACTAATGGCAATCCCGCTGGCACCAGCCCGTGCAGTACGTCCCGTACGATGCACATAATCTTCCGCATCCTGTGGCAAATCAAAGTTGAATACGTGACTGACCTCCGGGATATGCAAACCACGCGCCGCCACATCAGTGGCAACCAGGTACGGAAACTCACCATCCTGAAAATGCTTCAATAAACTTTCCCGTTTTTTCTGCGGGACATCGCCGGATAATAACGCCGCTTTATAACCATTGCCTTCCAGATATCCCCATACCCGTTCAGCCACATGTTTGGTATTCACAAACACGATACTGCGCAGCGGCTGGATACGTTTAATCAATGCCAGCAATAATGGGATTTTCTCCTCGTTAGACGGGTAATAGACCCACTCTTCGATTCGATCACCCATCATTTTTTCCGGCTCGACCTGCACTTTTTCCGGGTTGTTCATATGCTCGTAAGCCAGCTCAGATACTTTGTAACTCAATGTCGCGGAGAACAACATACCCAAGCGTTTTCCAGGTTCCGGCAAGCGACGCAGAAAAAACCGTACATCCTTGATAAAGCCCAGATCAAACATTCTGTCGGCTTCATCCAATACCACCACTTCAATTTTATTAAGGTTAAACACCCGTTGCTTATGAAAATCCATCAGCCGTCCCGGCGTGCCGATTAACACATCGCAACCGTCCGTGATGGCATCACGCTGACGTTGATAATCTTTACCGCCATGCGCGATCACAATGCGCAATCCGGCATGACTATTTAACAATTCGGCATCTTTAACAATCTGAATTGCCAATTCTCGAGTGGGTGCCAGAATCAATGCGCGAGGTTGTTTTGAAGATGAATTTTGCGCATCCTGAGTATTTAACAGGCGCTGAAATGTCGCTAATAAAAAGGCGATGGTTTTACCGGTACCGGTTTGGGCCTGACCCGCGACATCGTGGTTTGCCAGCAATAGAGGTAAAGATTTAGCCTGTATCGGCGTGCAGAATTCAAAGCCCGCTTGTTGCAGGCCTTTCTGCAGGAGCGGATGAAGTGGCAGCGATGAAAATGCCGTGTCGGTGAGGTGAGCACTCATATAAATACTTGCATTACCTTTACTGATAAGAAAAAATGTTACTCAATGTTGGCTTGCGAGTATAGCGGTCCAATACTTTAGATACCACTGGAGATAAAACATGAGCGAAAACGTCACTAGTGTGACCGATGGCGACTTTGACAGCCTGGTTCTACAGTCTGATATGCCTGTATTGGTTGATTACTGGGCGGAATGGTGCGGTCCCTGCAAAATGATTGCACCCGTGCTGGAAGAAATCGGCGCTGAATACGCAGGCAAATTAAAAGTCTGCAAACTCAACATCGACGAAAATCCAGATACCCCACCGCGCTACGGTATTCGTGGCATTCCTACTCTGATGCTGTTTAAAGACGGCGAAGTGGAAGCGACTAAAGTCGGCGCTTTGACCAAATCACAATTGGCTGCGTTTCTCGACAGCAACATCTAATATTCTTGCTGCACTATCCCCACCACGCGTGGGGATAGTTGTATCTGAGATGCCTCAAAGACAAAGCCGCACGCTCCTCCTGGCAAATACTGCTGTGGGCCACCACTCCGAACTGTTACGAAACTGATGGATGTATCTGAACTACTTGACGATCTGAACAAACCACAACGTGAAGCTGTTGCCGCACCGCTGGGGCATACTCGTATTCTCGCCGGGGCCGGGAGCGGAAAAACACGGGTTCTGGTACATCGGATTGCCTGGCTGATTCAGGCGGAAGCTTTATCACCTGCCAATATTCTCGCCGTCACCTTTACCAATAAAGCGGCGGCTGAAATGCGTGGCCGGATTGAACAGATGCTCGGTTACCCGATTGGTGGTATGTGGGTAGGCACCTTCCATGGTTTGGCGCATCGGCTGCTGCGCTCACATTGGCAGGAAGCCGGTTTACCCCAAGGTTTCCAGATTCTTGACAGTGATGATCAGCTCAGAATGATCAAACGCATTATCCGCAGCATGTCGCTGGATGAAGCACAGTGGCCACCCAAACAAGCGCAGTGGTATATCAACGGCCAGAAAGACGAAGGCCTGCGCGCTGCGCATCTGCAGGCTGGAGAAGATCCTTATTCACAAAACATGCTGGCCATTTATCTGGCATATGAACAAGCCTGTGAACGTGCCGGTGTGGTGGATTTTGGCGAATTATTGTTGCGCAGTCATGAATTGTGGCTGAAACGTCCGGATATTCTGGCGCACTATCAACAACGGTTTTCACAGATCCTGGTCGATGAGTTTCAGGATACCAACACTATCCAGTATGCCTGGATCAGAGTATTGGCCGGTCAGACCGGACATCTGTTTATTGTCGGCGATGATGACCAGTCCATTTACGGCTGGCGCGGCGCGAAAATTGAAAACATCCAGAAATTTCATAAAGATTATCCTGATGCGAGCACTGTGAGGTTGGAACAGAATTACCGTTCTACCGGTAATATTCTTGCCGCCGCCAATGCGGTTATCGCCAATAACAGTGAACGCCTTGGCAAAGAATTGTGGACCGAAGATGCTGATGGCGAGCCGATACAACTCTATAACGCCTATAACGAACGCGATGAAGCCGCCTATCTGGTGCAGGAAGTTCGCAACTGGATGAATCAGGGGGGGCAACGCAGTGATGTTGCCGTGTTATATCGATCCAATGCCCAATCACGGGTCATTGAAGAAGCGCTGATGCAATCTGCCGTGCCCTATCGGGTTTATGGCGGCCTGCGTTTTTTTGAACGCGCTGAAATTAAAGATGTGCTTGCCTATTTAAGACTCATTAGTAATCGTCGTGATGATGCGGCATTTGAACGGGTAGTGAACACGCCTACCAGAGGTATTGGGGCTGCAACATTAACCCAGTTGCGCCAATATGCCCGTGAAACCAACCAGACCATGTGGCAGTCTGCCGTGGATTTTCTGCAGCAAAAAATCTTACCTGCACGCGCTGCCAATGCTTTGTCGGCTTTTCTGACCTTGATTGATTCATTAACACCAGAAGACAACACGATGTCGTTACATGAGCTCACGGCATTGGTCATTGATGAGAGTGGACTCCGCACGCACTTCGCCAAGGATAAAACTGAAAAAGGTCAGGGCCGTATTGAGAATATGGATGAGCTGATTAACGCCACCCGTGAGTTTATGCGTGCTGACGATGAAGAGGAAATGCCGCTACTGGATGCTTTTCTTGCGCATGCTGCATTGGAAGCCGGTGAAAATCAAGGCGATCAATGGCAGGATTGTGTTCAGTTAATGACTTTGCATTCAGCGAAAGGCCTGGAGTTTCCAATTGTGTTTATGGTCGGTATGGAAGAAGGCTTATTTCCGGGCCAGAAATCCTCTGACGATCCGCTCAGACTCGCTGAAGAACGCCGTCTCTGTTATGTCGGCATGACCCGGGCGCGTAAAACACTGTACCTGCTTTATACTGAATCACGTTACTTATACGGCCAGGAAATGCATCCCCGCCCTTCACGTTTTCTGAGTGAACTCCCCATCGAGCGAGTGCATCAGGTTCGTTCACAGCAAAATATGGCTGCCGCCGGGCTGACAGCACTTGCCAGTCGAACACAATCAGCTGATGATACGGGTTTCAGAACCGGGCAACAGGTGATGCATCAGAAATTCGGTCAAGGCGTCATTATTGACACCGAGGGTAATGGCAGTCACGCTCGGGTTCATGTGAATTTCAAACAAGCGGGCAGTAAATGGCTGGTCCTGGCCTATGCCAAGCTTGAAACCTTGTAATTCAGGAAAACGATAATGCATTTATCCGTATTTATACGACGCTTGGCACTTTTGGTCAGCATCGCTTTACTGTCAGCTTGTGGAGTAGATGACAGTAGTCCTTTCTCCGAAGAAATTGATACCAGCAAAGTCTATCGCTGGAAAATGGTCACCGCCTGGCCGCCGGGTTTTCCCGTTTTGCAGGAAGGTGCAGAACGTTTTGCCGCCAATCTGGAAGCCATGTCCAACGGACGACTCAAGGTTAAGGTATTTGCCGGCGGTGAATTGATCCCGGCTTTACAGACCTTTGACGCCGTTTCACAAGGCACAGTGGAAATGGGCCATGGCAGCGCCTACTACTGGGCGGGGAAAGTCCCTGAAGCTCAGTTTTTCTCAACTGTACCTTTCGGTATGACGCCGCGAGGCATGAATGCCTGGTTATATCATGGTGGTGGCCTGGATTTGTGGCGTGAAGTTTACCAACCCTACAATGTCATACCTTTCCCGCTGGGGAATACCGGTATTCAAATGGGCGGCTGGTTTAATAAAGAAATAAATTCGATGGCCGATTTGCAGGGGCTGAAAATGCGAATCCCCGGCCTGGGCGGCAAAGTATTTGCCAAGGCTGGTGGTAATCCTATCCTGCTGGCAGGCAGTGAAGTTTATACCGCACTGGAACGCAATACTATTGATGCCACCGAATGGATTGCTCCGTATCATGATCAACGTCTGGGCCTGCATCGTGCTGCGAAAAATTATTACTATCCCGGCTGGCAGGAACCTGGCGCCGTGCTGGAACTCAGCATAAATAAACGTGCCTGGAATTTATTGCCACCTGATTTGCAAGCTATTATTGAAAACGCAGCTAAAGCAGAAAATCTGCTCATGGCATCGGAAATGGAACAGAAAAATGTGGTAGCGCTGGCAGAATTACGTCAGCGTGATGATATCAACATTGTCCCTTTCCCTGCAGAAGTACTTAATACCCTTAAACAAATTACTGAGCAGACGTTGGCTGACGAAGCGGCCCAGAACCCCAAGTTCAAACGCGTCCATGAAGCTTATAAAGACTTCCGTGAACAGGACGAAGATTGGGCGACCATTTCTGAAAAAGCCTATCTGGATATCCCGTAATCATGGTACTTATTATTTTCACTCGTGAAGGACTGGAAGCGTTTCAAGCCGAAATCATTGATGATATTTCAGCTATCTGGCATAACCCGCAACTGCTGACAGAGGCTGAATGCGAGCTGTTTCAAAACCGTGGCATCAATTGTCTGGAATTACCGCAGATAATTGATGTTGAAAACAACAAGTCAACCTTGTGGGCCTTGGAATACGTCGAAAAAAACAGCCCCGATCAGGAGATAATGATTGAGTGCCTTTAATAAGACTATCAACTTCGGTCTGGCTTTACTGCTGAATCTGGCTTTCGCATCCACGCTCTTTGCCAGCGAATGGGATCATGCACGTCTGCAACTGGAACAACCACAAACCATTACCGTTTATCGTGACGCCAACTGCCAGTGTTGCCATAAATGGATTGAACATCTTGAAATACATCAGTTTGAGGTGATCGACATCATCAGCAATGATATGTCCAAAATTAAAGAAAAACTGGGCGTATCCAATATGATGGCGTCCTGCCATACCGCAGTTGTCAATGATTATGTAATTGAAGGTCATGTGCCGGCAGATGATATAAAACAACTATTACTCGATAAACCGGCTCACATCAAAGGTTTGTCAGTACCGCAGATGCCGGTGGGCACACCGGGGATGGAAATGGGATTGCGTAAAGATCATTTTATTGTGTTCAGCTTCGATGATGATACGCAGTACCAATTGTTTAATGCCTATCAAACCAACGCTGAAAATAACTATCTGCCATTAAACCACGCTGAGTAATGGAATTACTGATCGTCCTTGGGCGGGTTTTTTCTTCCGCTGCAGCTAACGTTTTTCAGAAACAATTCACTCATAAAGGTTTGCATTCACTGTTTATCGTGATGCTTTCCTATGTCGTTTTAGCATCCATCAGCCTGCCGTTATTAATACTGGTTGAACATAACGCTATTGAAGACGGCTTCTGGCTCAATATTCTGCTGGCAGCGTTGCTGGATATGGCCGGTACGCTGTTTCTGGTGCTGTCTTTATCCAAAACTGATCTGTCTGTTTTCGGGCCTCTTAATGCTTATAAAGTCGTTTTTTCGATGATACTGGCGCTGATATTTCTGGACGAAGTACCTAACCTTCAGGGTTTCACCGGTGTTATCATCATCTTACTCGGCAGCTTTTTATTATTTCCCCCGGTTGCCAGTACCTCATCAAATCGTCTGTGGCATTTGTTCAGACAGCGCGGTGTGCAATACCGGTTTTTATCCATATTGTTATTTTCAATTGGTACTTTACCGCTAAAAAATGCCGTGCTCAGTGGCGGAGCCTTAGCAACTACCTTGTATTGGTGTTTGTTTGGTTTACCGCTCTCAGTGGGCTTGTATTACCGGTTTGGTGGTAAGCGCTGGCAAAAAGACTGGCAAACCGCCAACCAACATCGGCATCATTTTCTCTGGCTCGGCAGTTTTATCTTTTTAATGCAATACACCACCATGCTGGTATTTTCACAATTACTGGTGGCGTATTCACTGGCATTATTCCAACTCAGCATGGTGTTACAGGTCTTTCTCGGCTATCGGATTTTTCATGAGAAACATATACTTCGAAGATTATCTGCCTGTGGAGTGATGATTGCGGGCTGTTTGCTTGTGTTAACCACTTAACTGACTACCGCCTCTTTCGGGCTAACGATTAATATTGTGGTATATTGCCCGCCACTTCTATGCCTGTTGTGATCCTTCAGGCGCTTTCGACTGATAAGATAAACACCATGACATTTGACGATCTGTTCCTTGATGATGAATTGATTGCTGCCGTTCGCGACAGCGGTTTTGAAAAACCGACTGAAGTCCAGCAACTGGCCATTCCGGCATTATTAGCCGGTCAGGATGTACTGGCCTGCGCCGCTACCGGTACCGGAAAAACCGCTGCATTTATTCTGCCTATCCTGCAACGCCTCAATGATGAACGGCATAAACATGATCAGGCGCGTATTCTGATTATGGCCCCCACCCGAGAACTGGCATTTCAGATCCAGCATGTGTTTCATCAATTAGGTAAAGCGTTCAAACCAACAATCGCCATGTTGACCGGCGGTGCATCGCCCTGGGCCCAGGTACAACATGCTCAAGCCCAATGCGACATTATTATTGCTACACCGGGCCGACTTTTAGGTCTGGTTGAAGATGAGTCGGTTGATTTATCGGCCGTTGAACTGGTCATTATTGACGAAGCCGATCGCATGCTGGATATGGGTCAGGGGCCCGATGTATTGATGGCGCTGGCCACCATTAAATCCAAATTTCAGGCCGGACTTTTCTCAGCGACCTTAGCAGGCAGTGGTGTCAGAATTTTTGCCGAAGAACTGCTTAACGATCCGCAGGAAATCCATATTAATGCGGCCAATCAACTGGCAGAGAATGTTACGCAGCAGGTTTATCTGGCGGATAACCGTGAACACAAACAAGCCTTGTTACTGGCCTTTATCAACGCACCTGCCTGTCAACGCGCTTTAGTGTTCTGCAATAAAAAAATCCGCGCCGAAGAAGTCTGCGACTGGTTACAGTCACAAAATATCTCAGCTCAGTTACTGCACGGTGATTTTGATCAATCAATACGTCGTGAACGCATCCGTAAATTCCGAGCTGGCCAAATCAAAGTCACGGTCGCTACCGATGTCGCTGCCCGCGGACTGGATGTTGCTGATATCACGCACGTTATTAACTATGATTTACCGTTTCGCGGCGATAATTATATTCATCGCATTGGTCGCACCGGTCGTGCAGACAAACACGGCACGGCGATTAATCTGGTCGAACCGCATGATCTGAAAAATCTGGAACGCATTGAATATCACCTGGGACATGGTTTGCCGATTCGCAAATTAAAAGGATTAGCGCCTAAAGCCAAAGCCAACAAGGCGCGCTCCAAAACAAAAGATGAAAAAGCCCGTTATATTCCGAAAAAAGACCGCCAGCCATCAGAAGATAGTTAACCGGTATTACGCATACCCTGAGAAATAGCACTGATACTGCGTAACAGCGGATCCCGCCATTTGGCGGTTTCAGTTTCGGTATAACCACCAAACCGGTAACGCTTTAATAACAGCAACTGAATATGATTTAACGGATCCAGATAGGCCTGACGGCGACGCAGAGACAATGCCAATAGTGGATTTTCGGCCATCAGCTTTTCGGCTCCAGTCAGTTGCAATAACTGATTGACTGTTTGCTGATACTCCTGACGAATCACCTGTAAGACTTCTGCTGCCTGTTGTTTATCTATACACAAATCAGCATATTCTGCGGCGATCTCCATATCGGCCTTGGACAGTGACATTTGGGTGTTGCTGACCATCGCCCGGAAAAACGGCCATTCAAAATACATTTTTTGCAACGTATCGCGACGACCTGGATCATCAGCAACCCACTGAGCAATCGCACTGCCTATGCCATACCAGCCCGGCAACGTATGTCTGGATTGCGCCCAGGCAAATACCCAACCAATTGCTCTGACCGAGGATTTAGAACGATCACCGGCTTTGCGATGTGAAGGTCGTGAACCGATATTCATCAAACCAATTTCACTGATGGGACAGGCTTCGTAAAAATAATCCAGAAAACCGGGAGTCTGCTCAGTGAGTCGCCGATACTGCTGTTCGCCCAACTGCGCCAGTTGCTGCATGATATGCAAATATTCCGGTTTTTCCTGTGCTGAATCAGTGACCAGTCCCCTGCTGGCTTTGATCAGGGCTGACACGCCCATACCCAGTTCATAAGCGGCTGTCTCGGTATTGCCATATTTGAAAGACAATACTTCGCCCTGTTCAGTGAATTTAATTTGTCCGTGTACAGTATCTACCGGTTGGGCCAGGATCGCATCATGGGTTGGGCCACCACCCCGACCGATGGTACCGCCTCTGCCATGAAACATGCGGCAGCCAATCGCATATTGTTCGGATAGCCGACTGACGGTTTTCTGAGCCTGATATAAATTCCAGGCCGAGGCCAGAATGCCGCCATCTTTGCAGGAGTCTGAATAACCCAGCATCACTTCCTGCATATTGCCGGATGCGCTTAACAGAGTTCGATATTGGCTGTTTTCCAGCAAGGCAGACATTACCGGCTCGATATGTTCCAAATCCTCAATGGTTTCGAATAATGGTGAAACCCGGATATGGCAATACCAGCCGTGTTCATCTTCGCCAATCAAATCTGCAAATCTGGCCAGCAGCATCACTTCCAGAATATGACTGGCCTGGTGCGTCATCGAAATCACATAATTGCCAAACGCTTTTTCACTGACCTCTACCCGCAGTCGGGCAATCAGTCTGAATACATTGAGTATTTCCAGAGAGTCTGGCTGCAAATCGCCATAAATCTCTGGCAATCTTGGCGCCGCCAGTAAATCACTTAACAAGGCCTGCCGCTCGGCTTCATTCATTTGCAGGTAATGACGATTAAGTCCGGTGAGAGCAAGTATTTCGGCGACCGCGTCGGTGTGCTTGGAGGATTCCTGACGTATATCCAGATTATAAAGATAAAATCCGAAGGTTTTGACCAGTCGTATCAGATCAGTAAGCTCAGCAGCTGCAATCGCTATATCACCATTGTCGACCAGTGATTTATGTATCAGGTGCAGATCAGCAAGAAATTCATCTTCATTGTGGTAAGCTACACCCAGACTTTCAATTTGCAGATCCGGGCGGAAAAACTCTTCCAGCACGGCAAGATTATCCTTAAGCCGATAACGCATCATATAAAGTTTGCGACGATAAGGTTCATTCACAAAGCGTTGTGGGTTGGTCACAAAAGCACCAGCAAACCGCTGTTCACTCTGTTCAATATCCGCAGAGAGCTCTTTACTGATGTGGCAGAGTGGTTGCGATTGAGTCAGAATAAAACTGAGCTTGGTCACATCCTCCAGATAGCGGCGGATAACAGTGCGTTTCTGCAAAGCAATCGCCATTTCAGTTGTTTCAGCGGTCACGTAGGGATTGCCATCACGGTCGCCACCAATCCATGAACCAAAACGCAAATAATCCGGCACGACGATTGGGGTTTCGGGATCCAGCTCATCGCCATACACGCGGCGCAACGCATTTTCCAGATTACGGTAACTTCTTGGCACTGCATCAAACAGACTCACATTAAAATAATACAGACCGTTTTTGATTTCATCGCGCACCGATGGCTTAACCGCCCTCACCTCATCGGTTGACCAGAGCAGCTGTATCTGACGTTTCAAGTCAGTACGAATCTGCTGCTGATCAAAGGGAGTTAATAATCCTGCGGTAAGTTTCTCATCCAGCAAGAACACCCGGCGCAACATTTCCATTACGGTACGGCGTTTGGATTCTGTCGGGTGGGCAGTGAACACAGGCATAAAAACCAGTTTTTCCAGCAAAGCCTGTAGCTGGTCTACCGAGACACCTTCATTTTTAAACTGAGTCAGCGTATCCAGAAACGAACCATGCCAGAGATTGCCGCCATTACGCAGCTGGATTTGACGGTTATGATGGTGATAAGCCTCTTCAGCCGTGTTAACCAGACTGAAATATAAATTAAAAGCACGAATCACTTCCCGTAAGGTCAGTTCATCCAGCGATTCAATTTTATCTTTGAGGCTCTGGCGCAGTTCGGGATCTTCTTCCTTTCGCAGACGGATAAACCCCTTGCGCAGTTGTTCAACCGCCTGATATACCTCTTGGCCAGATTGTTCCGCAATAACTTCGCCCAATAAATTCACCAGAAAACGAACATGCGCCCGCAGATCTTTATCGGTGAGCAGTTCCAGTTCCACTACATTGGTCAAGTCAACTTGTTTTGTTGTCATGAGTTATCCACTAATTGCTGATAGAGATGCAGATACGCTTGCGCGCTGTTGATCCAGCTAAAATCCTGCACCATTGCAGTCAGCATCATCCGTCGCCATAGACGGGGATGTGAAAATAATTCATTTACTTTTAACAGGGTATCGTAAAAGTCCTCCACTGTGGGCTCGCTAAACTTAAAACCGGTTGCCAGCATTTGCTTACGATTTTCTTCGGTGGCGTCCACCACCGTATCGGCCAGACCACCTGTATTCCTGACAACGGGCAAGGTGCCGTAACGCAGGCTATACATTTGGTTTAACCCGCAAGGTTCAAATCGGGATGGCATCAGAAAGGCATCTGCACCCGCTTCGATTTTGTGTGCCAATACTTCATCATAACCAAATTGTATGCCCACTTTGTCTGGGAATCTGGCCCGCAAAACCCGCAGATCCTGCTCTAATCCTGCTTCACCGCTGCCAAGACAAACCAATTGAATGTCTTTACCTTCATTTAATAAACGATTAACAGCATCAATAGTCAGATCCACCCCTTTTTGTGACACCAAACGGCTGATCATGCCAAACATTAAGGTGTCAGCTGATTCGGGAAGAAAGAAATGTTGCTGCAATGCTTTTTTATTGAGTGTCTTCGGCTTCAGGTTCTTAACACTGTATTGATGATTAATGAACTTATCTGTTTGGGGATTCCACTCATTAGTATCTATGCCATTCACGATACCACTGAGCCGTGACTGATCTGCGCGTAATGTCAATAACCCCTCCAGCCCGTAACCATATTCATAATGGCAGATTTCCTGAGCATAAGTCGGACTGACACTCGTAATGTGGTCGGCATAGATCAAACCACCTTTCATAAACGACATCATGCCGTAAAACTCAATACCCTCTACCTGCCATAAACGCTCCGGTAAATCGAGCATCTCAAAGACCTGGCGGGAAAACAGGCCCTGGTAGGCCATATTATGAATGGTAAATACGCTGGCAGGACGACGACTCTGCAGACTGAGTAACGCTGGGATCAGACCTGTTTGCCAGTCATTGCAATGCACTATTTCCGGCTGCCAGTCCAATCCTGCCTGATTTGCAGCAACTGCCGCAGCAGCACGGCAAAATAAAGCAAACCGCGCCGCATTATCAGCCCAGTCCACCCCATTTGCATCACAATAAGGTCCACCATCGCGGTCAAAATGTTCGGCTGAATCCACCAGTAATACGGTTACGTCACTGTCGGGTAGTTGTGTTTGTCGAATATTTATCGGTTGGTGATAACCGTCCAGTTTCAGGGTAGCGACCAGCGGACATTCCCCTAACTGATTCAGCGTAGCGCGATATGCCGGCATGATAATACGAATATCCTGCTGCATTTGTGACAGGGCAAATGGCAGACTGGCTGACACATCTGCTAGCCCACCGGTTTTCATCAGCGGATAGACTTCACTGCTGGCAAACAGAATTTTTCGCACGTTGCGCTCCCAAAATTGTACAATTACCCAATTATATACGCTCAAAGGCACAGTCACAGCCTTGTAACGGGAGAAACCATGCAACCTTGTACTATTGTTATTTTCGGCGCCACCGGCGATCTATCCCAGAAAAAACTGCTTCCGGCTTTGTATCATTTACAAGCTGAAAATCGTTTGACGGATGATACCCGTATCATTTGTATGGGTCGTAAAGAAAGCACTCAACAGGAGTGGCAAGACCTGGTCACAGAATACGTTAGTCCGCGAGTTCGCGGCGGTATCAATGACGACTTACTGCAAAACTTCCTGAAGAAAGTGCACTATTTCAAATGTGATATCAATGAAGCTTTCAGCTATCACGAACTGAAAAAGCTGATTACTACGCCGGAAAATGGTTTCTCTCAAAATATCGTTTTTTACCTGTCCATCAGTCCCTCTTTATTCAGCGTGGTTGGCGATCAGCTCTCTGCCGTTGGTTTAAATCAGGAAACTGATGGCTGGCGTCATTTAGTCGTTGAAAAACCGTTTGGTTACGATCAGAAAAGTGCGGCCGAACTGGAACGCATCCTGCGCAAAAACTTCACTGAAGAGCAGACTTACCGGATTGATCACTATCTGGGTAAAGGCACGGTTCAGAATATCTTTGTATTCCGCTTTGCCAATCTGTTGCTAGAGCCTTTATGGAATCATAAATATATCGATCACGTACAAATCACGCATGCCGAACAGCAAGGTGTCGGTGGACGTGCCGGTTACTATGATGGATCCGGTGCATTGCGTGACATGATTCAAAGTCACTTGTTACAGGTGATGGCACTGGTGGCAATGGAACCTCCTGCCGATATGGATGACGAATCGTTACGTGATGAAAAGGTAAAAGTCCTGAAATCGATTCGTCCAATTACCAAAGATATCGTCGACCAGCATGCTTTCCGTGGCCAATATGCAGCAGGCGAAATCAACGGTAAACCGGTGAAAGGTTATCTGGAAGAAGATGATGCGCCGGCCGGCAGTGTGACTGAGACTTATGCTGCGATGAAAGTCTATATTGATAACTGGCGCTGGCATGGTGTGCCTTTCTATCTACGTACCGGCAAATGTATGCCTGAATCCAAAGCGATGATAGCCATCCGCTTTAAAAAACCGCCATTGGAATTGTTTAAAGACACCAAAGTGGGTGAAAGTCACGCCAACTGGATTGTCATGGGGCTGCAACCGGACAACACCTTGCGTATTGAATTACAGGCCAAACAGCCCGGACTGGAAATGAAGGCGCATACCGTTGGCCTGGAAACAATGGAATCTGACGACAACAAGCACAAGCTTGACGCTTATGAAGCCTTAATTCTGGACGCTATCCAGGGTGACCGTTCACTGTTCCTGCGTGCCGATGAAGTCAATCTGGCCTGGAAAGCTGTTGATCCGATTCTGGAAAAATGGGCGGAAGAACAGGACTTTGTCCACACTTACAAAGCTGGTACCTGGGGCCCTGAAGAAGTGAAATGTTTACAGGACAATCCATGCCATGCATGGCGTAATAACGTTTAAATGATAAGCCAAAAAAACCGGACATTGTCCGGTTTTTTTTAGCATTGAATTTTGTAAAGAATTCAGGTCAGAGCCTGACCCAGTTTTATCTTCATCTCAGCTTTCCATTCATCTTTCCAGGCCGGTGCATCCGCTGGAAGCAATAACACCACCGTAGAGCCCATATTGAAACGGCCCATCTCCTCTCCTTTATTCAGACGAATATTCTCGTTCGCATAATACCAGTCCAGAATATCCTTCGTGTAAGGCGGTGTAATCTCACCTTCGTGCCACAAAGTTTCCATACTGCCAACAAAAATAGCACCCACCAGAATCAACGCCACAGGCCCAAAATCTGTCTGAAAAATACTTACCACACGCTCATTACGCGCAAATAATCGTGGAACACCACGCACAGTCAGTGGATTCACAGAAAATAATTTACCGGGGACATAACGCATCCGCGTCAGTTTTCCGGAAATCGGCATATGGATTCGATGATAATCACGTGGCGACAGATAAATCGTGGCGAATTTACCATTATCAAATTTTTCGGCTAACTCCTGATCTCCACCGAGTAACTCCAGTGCTGAATAATCATGTCCTTTGGCCTGAACTATTCTGCCTGAATCAATAGCTCCTAGTTGGCTGATACAGCCATCTACCGGAGAAACAATAACATCGCTACCAATCGCAACGGGTCTGGTTTCAGCTTTAATCTTGCGCGTGAAAAAAGCATTGAAGTGTTCATATGAATTGATATCGGGATTTACGGCTTCTGTCATATCCACCTTGTACTGGCGAATAATGATTGAGATCATGCGATTCTTCAGCCAGGTGCTCCGGCATCGACAAAGTCGGTGCATCAATCGTGATAATAAATGTTGTGGCAGACAGTATTGAGGCAACGTCAGCCAGAAATCTTTTTTACTCGTCCCGGCCGCCTCAGTTCGCTGTAGATTGTTATTAGACAAATTGCCCCCTTTCACGCATTACCCAAGCTTGTCATAATCAAACACTGATATCACTAGCCTCTATCGTATATAGGAGTATACCAAGTCATGAAGAATCTGCTGCAAGCATTGATGATCACATTGCTCAGTTTCACCAGCTTTGCCAGTTATGCGGCAGGTGACCAATCAACGAAACCGTTGTATTACGTTATTGAAGAACCTTTCACCATTAACTTTTTGCGGCAAAGTGAAGAAAAAGCTCGCTACCTGCAAATCAAAGTGGCATTAAAGTCCAATGACCCCGCCATTCTTAATAGTGCAGATAGTAATCTGCCGATGATTCAGGATTCACTTCGTATCCTATTTGCAGAGCAGAATATGAATACCGTGAAAAGTATTGAAGGTCGCAGCCGGCTTCAACAAGAAGCCTACGAACGTATCAAAGCGATTTTTGAAGAGGAAACCGGTAACAGCAATCTTGAAGCGGTTTATTTCACCACCTTTCTCTGGCAATGATCAGGCATGGTATTTGCTTAACACATTTTATCGATAGGACGTAAACAACATGGCAGAAATACAGAAAGATATCGAACTGAAACAGGGTATGAGTAAAAAAACCAAAATCATTCTGATTATTGGCATTGTAGTACTGCTGGCTGCGATTGGTGCCGGTGTTTACTGGTGGTTGAATAAAGATGCAGCATCAGCCGATTCGGCAGAAGCCACGACTGCGCCGAAAGCCACGCCAATCTATCATGAAGTGGCGTCGCCTTTTATTGTTAACTTCGCAGAGCAAAGTAATGATCAGGTTCGCTATCTGCAAATCAAGATGAAAGTAATGGCGCGCGATCAGGCATCTATTAATCTGTTTGCCTTGCATGAACCTGCTCTGGTACATGAGTTATTAATGTTGTTTTACAGTCAAAATTATGACGTTCTCAGTACCACTGAGGGAACACAGGCTTTGCAGCAGGAATCACTGGAAACCATCAATACGTTCCTCAAGCAGCAGGACAACGCCATCACCGGCCTTGAAGCCGTTTATTTCACCAGTTTGGTAATGCAATAGTTATGGCCGTTCACGATATATTGTCGCAGGATGAAGTCGATGCACTGCTGAATGGTCTTGGCGGCGACGAGATCAAGCAAGATAAGCCAGAATTAGATGAACATGGCAAACCACGGCGTTATGACTTCGGAAATGAAGAACGCATTATCCGTGGACGCATGCCAACGCTGGAAATGATCAATGAGCGATTTGCCCGTTATCTTCGCATTAATTTATTCAACATGTTGCGCCGTTCTGCTGAGATTTCCGTAGGTGGCGTGCAGGTGATGAAGTTTTCCGAATATGTGCATACCCTGTTTGTACCTACCAGTCTCAATCTGATTCAGTTACATCCGTTACGTGGTACCGGACTCATCGTGTTTGAACCAAAACTGGTATTCACTATATTAGACAATTATTTTGGAGGCGAGGGCCGCTTTCAGGCACGTATTGAAGGCCGGGAGTTCACCGCAACCGAACTGCGTGTTATTCGCATGGTGCTGAATTTATGCTTTAACGATCTCACTGAAGCCTGGTCTCCGGTGATGCCGGTAAAATTCGAATTTGTGAATCATGAGGTTAATCCCCAGTTTGCCAATATTGTCAGCCCCAGCGAAGTAGTGGTTATTTCCACCTTTCATATTGAGCTGGATGGCGGCGGCGGGGATTTGCATATCACGCTACCCTATTCCATGCTGGAGCCGATTCGTGAGTTACTCGACACCGGTCTGCAAAGTGATCGCTCAACCGATGATGGGCGCTGGGCCAAATCAATGCGTGAAGAACTGATGCTGGCAGATGTCAATCTATCGGCAACACTGGCACAAACCAAGCTCACTTTGGAAGAAGTCCGTAAATTGAAGGTGGGTGATATTATTCCTATCACCATGCCCACAACGGTCACCACGATGGTGGAAAATATACCGGTATTTCGTGCCACCTATGGTGAACACAACGACAAAGCAGCGTTAAAAATCACCTCAATTATTGAACATCCGAAAGATACTACACCAAGTTATCAGCTGACAAAGGCTAAAAAATCATGAGTGAAGATACAAAACAATCCGATCAGGATCTGGCCGACGAATGGGCCGCCGCACTGGAAGAGCAAGTCGATGACGATACTGCGGAAGATCCCTGGGCGGCCGCACTGGAAGAACAGGCTGAAGCGGAATCTTCTACCGCACAAGCCAGTCCGGCTCCTATGGACAAACTGGATGATGAAGGTAAACCACGAACGGATGTAAATCTGGATATGGTGCTGGATATTCCGGTCACCATTTCAATGGAAATTGGCCGTACCCGCATCAGTATCCGCAACTTGCTGCAATTAAGTCAGGGTTCGGTAGTTGAGCTGGATCGGCTGGCGGGTGAACCGATGGACGTATTGGTAAACGATACCTTGATTGCCCATGGTGAGGTAGTCGTGGTTAACGACAAATTCGGTATACGTCTGACCGATGTTATCAGCGCCGCAGAGCGGATTAAAAAACTGCGATGAGATATTGGCAAGTCATTTCGTTGAACTCTGTTGCGTTGTTCCCACTATTGGTCAACGCGGAAACCATGAGTTCCACACCGGTCAATGCCAGTACGCTGTTACAGACGATTTTTGGCTTGATTGTGGTACTGGCGATAATTGTGTTTTTAGGCTGGATGCTTAAACGCAGTCAATTTTTTCACGCTGCACACCACGGCCAACTAAAAGTGCTGGGTGCTATTTCGCTCGGCACCCGTGAAAAAGCGGTTTTGATACAAGTGGGTGAACAACAGATTTTGCTCGGCGTCACACCACAACAAATCAATACTCTGCATACCTTGTCCGAGCCACTTTCCGTTCGGGAAACGCCTGTTAAAAGTGGTGATACATTTGCAGAACGTCTGAAACAAATGATGCAGCAACGAGGCAATCAATGATACGTCTCGGATTATTGTTTTTATGTCTCTTTTTACCCGGAATGGCATTGGCCGAACCCGGTATTCCGGCTCTGACCTTATCCACTGGCGAAGACGGATCGCAAAGTTATTCATTAACTCTGCAAATTCTGGCGTTAATGACCGTACTGACCCTGTTGCCGGCAGCATTGTTAATGATGACCTCGTTTACCCGGATCATTATTGTGCTGGCAATCCTGCGTCAGGCAATGGGGGTGCAATCCACGCCCTCCAACCAGATCATGATTGGTCTGGCATTGTTTCTGACCTTTTTTATTATGTCTCCGGTCTTCAGCAATGCCTATGAAAATGGTGTTAAACCCTATCTTGACGGCGATATTGAAGCTACCGCTGCTATTGAACAGGTCAGCCAGCCATTTCGTGAATTTATGCTGGCACAAACACGCGAGAGTGATATCGAACTATTCGCCGAAATTGGGGGTTATGCCGCGATTGAAAGTGCAGATGAAGTTCCGTTCACGCTGTTGTTACCCGCATTTGTCACCAGCGAATTAAAAACCGCTTTTCAGATTGGTTTTCTGATTTTCGTACCCTTTTTAATCATTGACTTGGTGGTTGCCTCAGTGTTGATGGCGATGGGGATGATGATGTTGTCACCCATGCTGATATCCCTGCCCTTCAAACTGATGTTATTCGTGTTAATTGATGGCTGGGCACTGCTGATGGGAACGCTGGCCTCCAGCTTTTATATTTAGCCATGACACCTGAAACCGTATTAACTGTCATGCAACAAACGCTCGAAGTGATTACGCTGCTGATCGTTGTTATCCTGATCCCGGCATTAATCGCCGGTTTATTGGTCAGCATGTTTCAGGCAGCGACATCTATTAACGAACAGACACTGAGTTTCATCCCCAAATTACTGGTGACGATTCTGGTGTTAATGGTGGCCGGGCCGTGGATGCTAAGTTTGGTCACCAATTATACGGTTCGACTGTTTGAAAACATTCCCTACCTGATCGGTTAGCCATGAACCTGTCAATCGCAGAAATCAGTGCGATGCTCGGTGCTTACATACTGCCGCTATTTCGCATAGGCGGTATGGTCATGGTAGCCCCCATATTCAGCAGTAATTTTATTAACGTCCGAACCCGCCTGATAATTGCGCTGGCCATCACTTTAGTGGTGGTTCCCACCATCAATACACCTATCCCTGTCGTTTCACCTCTGAGCGCAGAAGGTATTTTGCTGATCGCAGAACAGATCATGATTGGCATTTGTATGGGCTTTATGTTGCAACTGCTGATCAATGCATTCATTGTCGCCGGTCAGGTTATTGCCATGCAGATGGGCCTCGGTTTCGCGTCTATGGTCGATCCGCAAAACGGCACAACTGTCCCGGTCATCAGTCAGTTTTATATGATCTTTATCACCCTGATGTTTCTCAGCATCAATGGGCATTTAGTATTAATACAGGTAATGGCAGAAAGTTTTATTACCCTGCCGATTGGCAATGGCGGTATTGCAGCTGAAAGCTTTCGTGATATCGCCAGTCTGGCCAGCTGGATGTATGCCGCAGGTGTTATTATTGCCTTACCTGCAATTGGCTCTTTAATGATGGTGAATCTGGCGTTCGGTATTTTGTCACGTGCCGCCCCGCAAATCAGTCCCTTTTCGATTGGTTTTCCACTGACAATAGGCCTGGGGTTTGTGATTATTTACATCACCTTGCCTGCAGTTGGAAATCACCTGGTTAACTTTGCTGATCAAATGCTGCAAATGACGCGAATGCTGGTACAGAACAATGGCTGAGCAGGATAGCGGCCAAGAACGCACAGAAGACCCCACGGGCAAACGACTCCAGGATGCCCGGGATAAAGGTCAGGTTCCCCGCTCTCAGGAGTTAAGCACTGTCGTGGTATTGGTTGCCAGTGCAGTGGGAATGTTATTTGTCGGTGGTAATTTGATCAGTAGTCTTGGCGAAGTCATGACACAATCATTTTCACTTAATCGCAAGCTGATCATGGATCCACACATGATGGCACAACAGTTAATCTTTGCCTTGAAAATCATGGCATTGGATGTCCTTACCTTCCTTGCGATTACATTGATAGCCGCCTTATCAGCTCCGGCATTGATTGGCGGGTGGAATTTTTCTGCCCAGGCAATGGGGGTCAAGCTGGAAAAGATGAGTCCTCTTCGCGGCTTAAAACGTATTTTTGGTCCACAGGGACTTGTGGAACTTGGTAAAGCCCTGGGTAAATTTTTACTCGTTGGCAGTATTGGCACCTTAATTTTGTGGAGTCTGCGTGACCGATTATTGACACTGGGACGACAGGAAGTTCAAATCGCCATGACCGAGTTGGGCTATATCGTGCTGTGGGGATTTTTAGCCATTTGCGCCAGCCTGATTTTGATTGCGTTGATTGATGTTCCCTTTCAGAAATGGAATCACACCAAACAACTTCGTATGACAAAACAGGAAGTTAAAGACGAAAACAAAGAAACTGAAGGCAGCCCTGAAGTGAAAGGACGGATCCGCAGAATGCAGATTCAGTTGTCACAGCAACGCATGATGCAGGACGTGCCCAAAGCCGACGTTATTATCACCAATCCAACCCACTATGCAGTGGCCTTACGTTATGACCAGACAAAATCCGGCGCACCTGTTGTGCTGGCAAAAGGCACCGATCTGATTGCGCAACAGATCAGAATGGTCGGTGATCACCATGAAGTACCCATTATCTCTGCTCCGCCACTGACTCGTGCCGTCTATTACAGCACCGAAATCGGTCAGGAAATTCCATCTGGTCTATATATTGCAGTAGCCCAGATACTGGCGTTTGTCTTCCAATTGAGACGTTACAAAAATACTGGCGGAAATAAGCCAAATCTCAATACGGAAGACTTGCCAATACCTGATGAATTTAAACGAGATGAGTAGTCAATGGAGAATACAAGCCTGACAAGCCGTTTAGGTGGGGTTTTAAACGGTAATGTCGCGACACCAATGTTTCTGGTGGCATTGTTGGCCATGGTGGTCATTCCCCTACCCGCGTTTATGCTGGACATGTTGTTCAGCTTTAATATTGCTTTATCACTGACCATCGTGCTGGCCAGTGTTTATGTACGTAAACCGTTGCAGTTTGCTGCTTTTCCAACCATCCTTTTATTGGCTACGCTATTAAGACTCGCCTTAAACGTAGCCTCTACCCGTATTGTTCTTCTTGAAGGTCACACCGGAACGGCCGCAGCGGGTGAAGTTATTGAAGCGTTTGGTGAATTTGTAATCGGTGGTAACTATGCGGTCGGTCTGGTGGTGTTTGCCATCCTGGTTATCATCAATTTTGTGGTGGTCACCAAAGGTGCTACCCGTATTGCTGAGGTTAGTGCCCGTTTTACCTTGGATTCAATGCCCGGTAAACAAATGGCGATCGATGCTGACTTGAATGCCGGCTTGATTGATCAGGATGAAGCCCGTCGGCGTCGTGAAGAAATCATGCAGGAATCGGATTTTTACGGTTCGATGGATGGTGCCAGTAAATTTGTTCGTGGTGATGCCATTGCCGGTATTCTGATCCTGTTTATCAACATCATTGGCGGTTTTGTCATTGGTGTTCTGCAACATAGCCTGAGCTTTTCAGAAGCGGCGCATAATTACACTCTGCTGACCATTGGCGATGGTCTGGTTGCACAAATTCCTTCTTTATTACTGGCTGCTGCAGCCGGGTTATTAGTTACCCGCTCGACTGCTGACCAGGATATTGGTGAGCAGATTTTCTCTCAACTGTTAAAAGAGCCCAAAACACTGGCCATCACCTCCGGCATTATTGGCGGAATGGGTTTAATTCCCGGTATGCCAAATGTGCCATTTTTATTATTGGCGGGAGCCGGTGCCGGCAGCGCCTGGTTAATTGCACAGCGTCAAAAAGCCGCCACGCTTGCCGCCGCTCCACCTCAACAACAGGAATCCAGTCGAGAACAACGTGAACTGAGTTGGGATGACTTAAGCCCTGTTGATCCGATTGGCCTGGAAGTGGGTTATCGCCTGATTCCGCTGGTCGATAAAAATCAGGGTGGCCAATTGATGAATCGCATTAAAGGCATCCGCAAAAAGATTTCACAAGAAATGGGTTTTTTAATTCCGCCAGTACATATACGCGATAATCTGGATCTGTCCCCAACAGCCTATCAAGTCACGCTTTTTGGTGTGACCTTCGGTGAGGCGGAGGTGTATCCGGATCGAATGCTGGCGATCAATCCGGGACAGGTGTTTGCTCAGCTAGAAGGTATCCGCACCACCGATCCGGCATTTGGTCTGGATGCCGTATGGATTGAACCCAGCCAACGTGAGCACGCCCAGGCTCAGGGATACACCGTAGTTGATGTGGATACTGTGGTCGCCACCCATTTAAGCAAAATTCTGCAAAACCATGCACATGATTTACTGGGTCGCGAAGAAGTACAGCATCTGCTGGACAATCTCGCCAAAATTGCACCGAAACTGGTAGAAGGTCTGGTACCTGACACCGTGCCATTAGGCACCGTACAAAAAGTATTGCAGAACCTGTTACAGGAAAATATTCCAATTCGTGATATTCGCACCATTAGCGAAGCCATTGCCGAGCAAGCTGCACGCAACCCTGACCCAGAAGCCATTACCGCAGCAACACGGATGGCACTGGCTCATTCCATTGTGCAGCACATAAATGGCACCCAGCCTGACTTGCCTATCATCACGCTGGATCCAGAGCTGGAACAGATATTGCTAAAAACATTACAGGCATCTGGAGAAGGTGGTGCAAGTCTGGAACCAGGACTCGCAGAGAATATGCACAAAAATCTGCAAGAAGTGGCGCAACGACAGGAAATGTCTGGTGAAGCCGCCATATTGGTGGTTCAGGCAGGATTAAGGGGGTGGATTTCCCGCTTTATCCGTCATGCGATTCCAGGACTGCATGTGCTCTCCTACAACGAAATTCCAGATGATAAACAAATACGCATTGTGGCAAATGTGGGTCGATAACAAGAAGGTGATGCGATGAAAATTAAACGTTTCCAGGCAGCAGATGTACGTCAGGCCATCCGCGAAGTACGGGAAGTACTGGGGCCGGATGCCGTTATCCTCTCTAATACACGAGTAGATGGAGGAGTGGAGATTGTGGCAGCAACCGATTATGACGAAACGCAATTTCGACGCCAGGCTGCTGTTACTCGTCCGGTAAAAGAAGAACCCAAAATTGAAATCGATCCGACTCAACCTGCGGCCCCCGCATACGTCGCACCACAGCAGAATATCTGGTCGCAGGAACCGACACTGGTGCAAATGCGCAAGGAAATTGCCAGTTTGCGGGATATGTTACAAAATCAGCTGTCAGATTTGACCTGGAAGGATATGGCCAGACAGAGTCCGACGCAGATGCAGGTTTTACAGCGACATATGCGTATGGGGACGGAGGTTGAGCTGGCCAAACAGCTGGTCACAACAAGTCAGGGAATTGATGATCTGGAAACAGCATGGCGTCAGTCTTTAGGCAAATTAGCCGCACAAATCCCATTGTCTGATCAGGATATCATCGAAAAAGGCGGCATTATGGCGCTGGTGGGGCCGACTGGCGTGGGTAAAACCACCACCGTTGCAAAATTAGCCGCCCGTTGCGCTTTAAAACACGGAGCACGACAGGTAGGTTTGATTACCACTGACTGCTATCGCATCGGTGGCCAGGAACAACTTCGAAGTTATGCCCGTATTCTGGGGGTATCCTTAAGAGTAGCACGCAACCATCAGGAGCTCGGTGAAGCATTGAACGATATGCTTGATCGCCGGTTTATCCTGATCGATACTGCAGGTATGAATCCACGTGATATGCAATTAACCCAAAAAATTGCCATGTTAATGCAACATTCGCCTCGCATACGACATTTCCTGACGATTTCGGCAACCACCCAAAGTCATGCCCTGAGTGATATCATTAAGGCGTTTTCGCACCTTAACTTAAGCGGCTGCATCCTGACGAAAACCGATGAAAGCAGCAGTCTGGGTGGTGCGGTATCAGCAATTATTCGCCATCAATTGCCACTGGCCTATGTCTGTGATGGTCAACAAGTGCCTGAAGATCTCGGTTTGGCACGCCCTAACAGCTTAGTGAATCAAGCGAGCGAATTGATGCAATCTGAACAACAAGCACTGGATCCTCAAACCGTATCCAGTTATGGAGGTTTTGCCGCTTATGGCTGACGCGCCCCTAGACCAGGCAAGTGGTTTACGAAAAATGACTCACGTGCCGAAACCGGTAAAAGTAATCGCTATTGCCAGTGGCAAAGGTGGTGTCGGTAAAACCAATGTGACCGTTAATATTGGTGTCGCCCTTGCAACGCAGGGAAAGAAAGTCGTTCTGCTTGATGCCGATCTCGGTTTAGCCAATATCGATGTGATGCTAGGCTTACATCCGCAATTCAATCTTCTGCATGTATTGGAAGGCGATAAAAGCCTGAAAGATATTATGGTGGATGGCCCTTCCGGATTACAGATTATTCCCGCCGCTTCCGGTGTTAAGAAAATGGCCGAGCTCAGCCCGGCTGAACATGCCGGCATGATCCAGGCTTTCAGTGAACTGGATGAACACATTGATATTCTACTTATTGATAGTGCAGCCGGTATTGCAGACAGCGTAGTCAGTTTCACCAAAGCCGCTCAGGAAGTCATTGTGGTGGTCTGTGATGAGCCCGCGTCAATCACCGATGCTTATGCCCTGATAAAGTTACTGAGTCGCGAACATGGCGTTGAACGTTTTCATATTATTGCCAATATGGGACGCAGTATTCAGGAAGGTCGCGAATTATTCGATAAAATATCCCTTGTCTGTGATCGTTTTCTGGATGTGACCTTGAATTTTATGGGTATTGTGCCTTTTGATGAAGACCTTCGCCGGGCGGTTAAAAAGCAGCGTGCTGTCGTCGAATTTTTACCACGTAGCAAATCGGCCACCGCATTTCAGCATCTGGCAAAAAAAATCGATTACTGGCCGGTAGCCAAACAACCGAGAGGGAATATGGAGTTTTTTGTAGAGCGTCTGATACAGGCTAGTCTGGAAGCAGGTTAAGATGATTGGTGTAAGCATGTATTCCAGCCAAGTTTCAGAACTGAGTCAGCATCAGCTGATTGAGCAACATGGTGGTTTGGTTAAACGTATCGCTTACCATCTGGTTGCCCGCTTACCCCATACCGTAGATGTTAATGATTTAATTCAGGCTGGAATGATTGGTTTACTGGATGCCTCCAACCAGTATAAAGCCAGTCAGGGCGCCAGCTTTGAAACCTATGCCGGTATTCGTATCCGTGGTGCAATGCTTGATGAAATCCGCCGTAACGATTGGGCACCGCGATCGGTACATCGCAAAGCCCGTGAAATTGCCGAGGTAATGCATCAGCTGGAACAACAGCTTGGTCGTGCTCCACTAGAGCAGGAAGTGGCGGATGCGTTGCAAATGACTCTGGAACAATACCATCAGCAATTACAGGACGCTTCCGGTCATCAGGTATTCAGCCTGGATGATATGACTGATAATCAGCTGACCGATGGTGAGTCGTTTGGCAGTGATGATATTGGCCCGGCGGAAATCACAGAAAATAATAATTTTGAACAGGCTCTGACCGAAGCAATAGGCGCCCTGCCAGAACGTGAACGGCTATTGATGAGCCTGTACTATAATGAAGAATTAAATTTAAAAGAAATCGGTGAAGTACTCGGCGTCAGTGAGTCACGTGTCAGTCAAATCCACACGCAAACTGTGGTGCGATTGCGTAGTAAACTTCGCGATTGGATGCAGTAAATTTGGGAGGTATACCTTGGATAAAAATATGAAAATCCTCATTGTGGATGACTTTTCTACAATGCGACGGATTATCAAAAATCTATTACGCGATCTGGGCTTTAATAACACTGTTGAAGCCGATGATGGTTTAACCGCCCTGCCTATTTTGAATGCCGGCGGTATCGACTTTCTGGTAACCGATTGGAATATGCCTGGCATGCAGGGAATTGACCTGCTTAAAACAGTGCGTGCCGACCCTAAATTATCAACCTTGCCGGTATTAATGGTGACTGCTGAAACCAAAAGGGAACAAATCATTGAGGCAGCCCAGGCTGGCGTCAATGGTTATATTGTCAAGCCTTTTACTGCCGCAACCCTTAAAGAAAAAATAGAAAAAATATTTGAACGTATTAACGCGCAATAAATAAGCTGGAAAGGACATTATGGACGCTCTGAATAAAGCAGAACAACTTAAGGCCGCCCAGGCTCTTATCGAAGCTATCGAACAGGAAGACGATAGTCGCATTAAAACAGAATTGATGGCCTTAACCAACGCACGTGAAAGTGAACTATTCCAGCATATTGGCAAACTGACCCGTGAATTGCATGAAGCACTGAATAACTTCAAAGTCGATGCCCGGCTGGTCGATCTCACCCACATTGACATGCCGGATACCCGTGATCGTCTGAATTACGTTATTGAAACCACCGAAGAAGCTGCACATAAAACTTTAGGATATATCGATAAAACCCTGCCTTTGGCTAATGAATTGAAACAAACTGCCGCTAAGCTCAATGAAAGCTGGCAACGCTTTCGAAATCGGGAGATGTCAGCAACAGAATTCCGTGATTTAAGCCGGGAAATTGAAGCTTACTTACCTGTGGTGAATACGCATGCTGGAGAGATACATAATAACCTTTCTGAAATGACGCTGGCACAGGGCTTTCAGGACTTAACCGGACAAGTTTTACGCCAAGTCATTGGACTGGTGGAAGAAGTTGAAAACAATCTGGTGAAGCTGGTTAAGGTGGCAGGACAAACTCAGCAAAGTGGGGAAACGAAAGTCGTGGACCCATTAAAAGCAGAAGGACCGCAGATAAACGCTAAAAATAAACCGAATGTGGTCAACAGCCAGGACGATGTGGATGATTTGTTATCCAGTCTTGGTTTTTAGAAGGACAGGAGCATGGCCTTAGATACAGATGATGAGATTCTGCAGGATTTTCTGGTTGAGGCAGAAGAGATTCTTGATGGATTGAATGAGCAATTGGTTGCTCTGGAAACACAACCTCAGGATAAAGATTTACTGAATTCCATTTTTCGGGGCTTTCACACCATCAAAGGTGGTGCTGGATTTTTAAGTCTCGAGGCTATGGTTAATCTGTGTCATAAAGGCGAAGATGTTTTTAATCTGCTGCGCCAGGGTGAACGCCTGGTTGATGCCGATATGATGGACACCTTTCTCAAGGTGCTGGATATTCTGAACAGTATGTTTGCAGAGGTTAAAGCCGGTTCCTACCCGACTGAAGCTGATCCGGTAATAATTCAGCAACTGGCAGCTTACCTATCAGGCGATGCGCCTCCAGTGGTGGCTGAACCTGAACCTGAGCCCGAACCGGAAATCACCGTCCCTGCGGCAGATAATGTTGCAAGTGATGAAATCACTGATGACGAATTTGAAGCACTATTGGATCAGCTGCATGGCAATGCCCCGCCAGGCATAACACCTCCAGCAGATCCACCAAAGACTGACCCCGTAAACACGTCCGGTGATGACGAAATCTCCGAAGAAGAATTTGAAGCGTTGCTGGATGAATTACAAGGAAAAAAACCAGCAGCCAAACCCACTCCACCAGCAAAGCCCGCTGCCGAAGCAGCGAGCCCGCCTCCCAGCCCACCGAAGCCTGAAACAACGCCAAAGGCGGTTGACGATGGAGACTCAGTTACTGCTGTAAAACCGGCCGCTGCCGCTCCACAGGCAAAGGCTGCAGCAGACACCAGTGTACGTGTGGATACCGCCAGACTGGATGACATCATGAATATGGTGGGTGAGCTGGTTTTGGTACGCAATCGTATTAATACGCTAGAAGCCGCCTTTGAAAATGAAGAAATGGCCAAAGCTGTCAATAATCTGGCTGTGGTCACCGGTGACCTGCAAACTGCTGTGATGAAAACACGGATGCAACCCATTAAAAAGGTATTTGGTCGTTTTCCCCGGGTGGTACGTGATTTGGCTCGCAGCCTGAAAAAAGACATCAATCTTGAATTACGCGGTGAAGAAACTGATTTAGATAAAAACCTGGTCGAAGCCTTAGCCGATCCATTAGTACATTTGGTTCGCAATGCGGTTGACCATGGTGTTGAAATGCCGGATATCCGTGAAGCTTCAGGCAAACCCAAACAAGGCCAAATCGTCCTCGCTGCCGCACAGGAAGGGGATCATATTTTGTTGACCATCTCTGATGATGGCGCCGGCATGAACCCGGAAATATTGCGTCGTAAAGCCGTTGAAAAAGGCATGATGGATGAAGAAGCAGCCTCCAGACTGACCGAATCAGAATGCTTTGCTTTGATCTTTGCACCGGGCTTTTCAATGAAACAGGAAATATCTGATATTTCAGGTCGCGGTGTAGGGATGGATGTGGTCAAAACCAGTATTTCCAAACTGAACGGCGTCATTGATATTCAATCGGAAATCGGTAAAGGTACAACGCTTTCTATCAAAGTCCCATTGACCTTAGCCATCATGCCTACCTTAATGGTGATGCTGGGTAATCAAATCTTTGCTTTTCCACTGGTCAGCGTAAATGAAATTTTTAATCTGGACCTGAATAAAACCAATACCGTAGATGGTCAGCAAACTGTTATTGTACGAAACAAAGCCCTGCCACTGTTTTATTTACGCAAATGGCTTAATAAAGGTAATGTTTCAGAGTCTAAAGCAACAACTGAACATGTGGTTATAGTCAATGTCGGCACCCGTAAAGTGGGATTCGTTGTTGATCAGTTAATCGGTCAGGAAGAGGTGGTTATCAAGCCCCTCGGCGCCTTACTCCACGGCACTAAAGGCTTTGCAGGAGCAACTATTACCGGCGATGGCCGTATTGCGCTTATTCTCGATTTTCCAGAGTTAATGAATACCTACGCACATCGAAATTATTAAGGATATTTGTGACTGTTAAGGTACTGATTGTTGATGATTCAGCTTTTTTCCGCCGGCGACTGACTGAAATCATTAATGCCGATCCACGACTGGAAGTCATTGCCAGTGCAGCCGATGGTATGGAAGCCGTGGAAATGGTATCCCGTTACAGACCGGATGTTATTACCATGGATCTGGAAATGCCTTTACTGGATGGAATCGGTGCGGTCAAAAAAATTATGCGACGACGCCCTACCCCGGTATTGATGCTGTCGACCTGGACGACGGAAGGAGCCAAAGCTACGCTGGATGCATTAGACGCGGGAGCAATGGACTTTCTCCCAAAGCGTTTTGAAGATTTAGCGCAGGACAAAACCCGTGCCCGACAAAAATTATGTGATCGGATCAATTTTCTGGCAACCCATGCAAATCCGCATAAACAGACTTCTGTTGCCAAAACAACTGAGCTGACTCACCCTCTCATTCCGGCAGAAAAGAAAAAAATTGAATTAGTGGTGATTGGCACGTCAACGGGAGGACCTGTTGCCCTGCAAAATGTGTTATCACAACTACCGGCCAACTTCCCCTTCCCAATTGTTTTACTTCAGCACATGCCGGCAACATTTACACCATCTTTTGCTGAACGCTTAAATTCACAATGTGATATTCGTATTAAAGAAGCTCAGCAAAACGATGTATTACGCCCAGGAATCGCCTATCTGGCCCCTGGAGGTCAACAGCTTTTACTGAAAGGTCGGCGTGGACAACTTTACCTGCAAGTCGACCCTGGTCCAGAAAATGCGACTTACAGACCCTGCATCGACGTTACGCTTGAATCCGTTTCTCAGGTTTGTCCTGCGCAGACCTTGACCATCATCCTCACTGGAATGGGAGCGGATGGATGTGAAGGGGCGATAAAAATGCATCAGAAAGGCTCGACCATTTGGGCTCAGGACCAGCAAAGCAGTACCATCTATGGTATGCCTATGGCTGTCGCCAAAGCGGGTGTTGCGGATAAGGTTCTGAGTCTTACTGAGATTGGTAAACTACTGACGGCGTTCAAATAGCGATGGATATCCTCAGCATACTCGGCTTACTGATTGGATTTGGCGCCATCATCGTCGGCCAGTATCTGGAGGGTGGTCATCTCGATACTATTCTGAATGCCGTAGCCTTGTTAATCGTACTGGGTGGTACACTGGGGGCAGTCATGCTGCAGACGCCGATGAATACCTTTATTCGGGCCCTGAAAATGACCGTATGGATTTTCAAGCCCCCCCAACAATCGGCTAAACGCTTACTTGATAAAATTCTTGACTGGAATCAGATTGCCCGCAGAGAAGGGTTACTTCGTCTGGAAGCCATGGCCATGGAAGAAACTGATATCTTCACTCAGAAAGGTCTGCAACTGATTGCCGATGGTGCCGAGCCGGAAATCATTCGCGAAATACTGGAAACCGATCTCGATATCATGGAAAACAATGATCTGCAGGCGGCTAAAGTCTATGAAGCCATGGGAGGCTATTCGCCAACCATCGGTATCATTGGTGCAGTGTTAGGACTCATTCATGTTATGGGTAATCTGGCGGATCCCTCTTCACTTGGTTCGGGTATCGCCGTGGCATTTGTTGCCACCATCTACGGTGTCGGGTTGGCAAATCTATTGTTTTTACCGATGGGAAATAAACTTAAAACATTGGTACAACGTCGCACCCAATTACAAATGATGTTGATAGATGGCTTGATCAGCGTGGCTGATGGCGATAATCCGCGCAATATCGAGAGCCGTCTGCAGGCTTATCTGGGTTAGCCTGATGGCCCGTAGAAAACGGCATGAAGAACACGAAAACCACGAACGCTGGTTGGTGTCCTATGCTGATTTTATCACTTTGCTGTTTGCTTTCTTTGTAGTGATGTATTCCATTTCATCAGTGAATGAAGGCAAATACCGTGTTTTATCAGAAACACTGGAAAGCGTCTTTTCACAACCTACTCGCAGCAGTGACCCGATTCAGATTGGTGAAGTCAGCCGTGGACAAGGTGAACGTGTCGCTTCGCCGGGTAAGCCGGAAGTACCGGATTTTGAAATTGAACTGCCTGAACTGCCTAGGGAACGCCCTCCTGTTTCCGAGCAAAGTTTGCGCACCATCAACGATATCTCGCAGCAACTCAGCAACGCGCTTGCTGATTTAATTACCAATGAAGATGTCAGTATCAAGCAAACTGAAGACTGGCTGGAGGTGGAGATCAATTCCAATTTTCTGTTTGCCAGTGGTGATGCCCGTTTGGCCCGTGAGGCTGTACCGGTAATTGGTCAGATTGCCGATGTACTTGCCCTGGTCGCCAATCCACTACAAGTAGAGGGATTTACTGATGATCAACCGATTAATACACCGCGTTTCCCGTCAAACTGGGAGCTGTCAGCTGCCAGAGCGGCCAGTGTAGTGAATTTATTGGATCGCTTTGGTATTCAACCGGGCCGTATGTCAGCCATAGGTTATGGTGAGTTTAAACCAATTGCGGATAATGAGACCGAATTAGGCCGCCAAAAAAACCGCCGGGTGGTACTGGTTATTCTGGGAAGCCAGGAGAGCCGAAGAACCCTCGAAGTGTTTGATGAGCAATTGAATCGCAGTGAAACAGAGTCTGAAAACAGTATTACCCCCATTACTGACAGCCTGCCTCCTCCTGTGCTGGTACCCTCCGTTACTGGCGAAGTATCTCCATGACGGTCTGGGCGATTGCCAATCAAAAAGGTGGTGTCGGCAAAACCACTACAGTGGTCAGCCTGGCCAGTCATCTTGCCAGAAAAGGTCATTCCACATTACTACTGGATATGGATCCGCACGGTTCGTTAACCACTTATTTTGGGTTTGATCCCGATAATATCGATCACAGTATCTACACTTTATTTCAACAGTCAGACCAGCAACCGCTCAACGCTATTTTCAAAACACTCAAAAAAACCAATCAGGATAATATTTACCTTTTACCCGCCGCAACGGCCATGGCAACCCTGGATCGCCAACTCAGTATCCAAAGCGGTAAAGGCCTGGTCATTCACAAAACCTTAAAGCAACTGAATGAGCGATTTGAGTATGTGCTGATAGACTGCCCGCCTATGCTGGGTGTTTTAATGGTCAATGCGCTGGCTGCCTGTGATGAGTTATTGATACCGGTACAAACCGAGTTTCTTGCCTTAAAAGGGCTTGAACGCATGTTGCATACCCTGCAGTTAATCAATCATTCCCGCCAGCACAAACTTCCGTACCTGATTGTGCCAACGATGTTTGATCGCCGTACCCGTGCCGGCGTTCAGACATTGCGTAAAATGCAAAAGGATTATGAAGAAAACCTCTGGCAGGATGCTATCCCGATTGATACACAATTTCGTGATGCCAGTAAGTCTGGCATTCCTCTGCCTGCACTCAACCCAGAAAGTCGTGGCAGTATGGCCTATGAACGATTAATGAAAAAACTCACTAAAGCCCCAGCGGCAAAGCCCGGTCAAAATGTCTAAACCAATCCAGATTAAAGAACCAGAGCAAGCCTTGACAGCCTATCTGCAGGAGCTGTTACTGGACAGCGAACCGGAGACTTTGGAACACGTTGCAGTTGAAATAACTGAAACGGTGCCTGAGACTGAGCCCGGGATTATTGCCAGCCTCGCGAATACTTCTGACAAAGACACCCAGGCTTTATTATTTGAAGTGGCTGGTATGCAACTGGCGTTAACCCTGGATGAACTGGACGGCATAGAGAACTGGCCCGAAGAAGGTCTGTCACAGCTTCCTGGTCAGCCAGACTATATCGTTGGCACCCTAAGCCGCCCTAAACAGCATACTCAAGTAATTGATTTAACAACATTAATTACCAATAAATCAAGTAATTCAACAGATAACCGTTACATATTACTGGTGAACAATAAACAGCTGGGATTGGCTGTATCCACTATCCGCCATGTGGTTACGCTGGAGAGTGAAAATGTGCGTTGGCGGCGGGAACCGGGACAGAGACCCTGGCTGGCAGGTATGCTAATGTCACCTTTAAGCAGTATTATTTCATTAACAGAACTGTTAAAAATATTGCGATAACCGAATATAAAACTGGCACAGACTGTGCTTTGATGCTTATAAACACAGAACGTCATAAATTTGGCAGCCACTTATGTGCCAATATTTTGTGAATAAGGAAAATACAATGAGTGAGCAAGATAATCAGGCTGGTAATGACCCTATTCTGCAATGGGTGACTTATCAAATGGAGCAGGAAGTCTATGGCATCAATGTGATGCAAGTACAGGAAGTGCTGCGCCCGACTGAAATTGCGCCTGTACCGGGAGCTCCGGATTATGTGCTCGGCATTATCAATCTGCGTGGCAATGTAGTCACCGTGATCGATACTCGCAAACGGTTTGGTTTGTCCTCCCGGGAAGTCGATGAGGAGTCGCGCATTATTATTGCTGAGGTAAGCGGTAACGTCATCGGCATGCTGGTCGACAGTGTGGCTGAAGTTGTTTACTTGCATCAATCAGAAATAGACACGGCCCCGAATGTCAGCAGTGATGACAGTTCACGCTTTATTCAGGGAGTGTGTAGCCGTGATAAAAACCTGTTAATTCTGGTTGATGTCAACAAGCTGCTTAATGATGACGAAATAGCGGATATCGCCAGTTTCTGATGTAAATCATGGCAGACGAAATTCATCCAACCCAGCCACTTGTTCCCACCACCCGAGTGGACAATCCGGCGGATGAGAAACGACGCCATAAACCAAAGCAACAGGATGAGAAGGCACAAGAAGACGCTGATGAGGTTAAACCTAAACGGCCGCCTAAAACCGGCATTATTGATGAATATGTGTGATGTCTCAGGAGACATATCATGATGTTATATATCTTATATAGTTTGGTAGGTTTGCTGGGAATTGTGCTGCTTGTTACCAGCTACCGTTTCTTTCGCTTGAGTCGAGTTCAGGCAAGCCAAATCAGCTCTCTGCAGCAGCAGTTATCAGCGTTATGCAGCGCAGCAGTAGGCTCTGATGAACGTATCGTCCGATTTGAACAGGCCTTAATGAAGATTCGTGATCAGCAAAAAAGCATGGATCTCGGTCAACCACAACAACATAGCTATGAGCATGCAATTCGGCTGGCCAGAAAAGGGGTCGATATCAATCAACTTATTGATAATTGCAATCTGAGTGAAGAAGAGGCACTGCTGATTACCCGGTTGCACGGAGCACAGCGTCATTCGGCTACCGATTTGCATTAGGCTATGTTGATCTTTACGTAAGCACTTCAACTTTGTAACTCTGAAAGATCAACAGACCCTAAGGCTTGGTGGGCATTACCCGCTGTGGTTTACCGATTAAATATCCCTGAACAAAGTCCACACCAAACTCTTCCAGCATTTTCAGGGTTTCTCTGTCTTCGACAAATTCAGCAACGGTTTTTTTGCCGAGACTATGCGAAATATCGATCATCGACTTTACTAATAGCTGATCGACAGGGTCATTGTGCAGATTGGTAATAAATCCACCATCAATTTTAAGAATATCCACCGGAAAATGTTTTAGGTAGCTGTAGGAGTTGAATCCGGCACCAAAATCATCCAATGCAAAGCGACATCCGAGATTTCGCAATCGATCGACCATTTGTTTGGTTTGTTCAAAGTTGGAAATTGCCGAGGTTTCAGTTATTTCAAACACCAGCCGGGATGGATCCGCCCCCGTTTCCAGTAACTTGCGCTCAACCAGTGGGTAGAGGTTTTTATCTAGAAAAATATTACCCGATAGATTAACCGCCAGCGCTGTATCGCCGGGAACATTTCTGAGCAATTCAAAAGCATGGTTAACGACCCACAAGTCAATCTGATGAATCAATCCCATGGCTTCTGCAACCGGTATAAAATCATGTGGGTAATACAGTTTATCACCCTGCCCACGCATGCGTATCAAACACTCATAGTGATTGATTTTTTTCTCTTTAAGCGAGTAGATAGGCTGAAATTCAAGAATGAAATTTTCTTGTTTTAATGCCGCACGAATTCTTGGAGCCCACTCGACACTATGTCTTAACGCATACATTTCCCGATCAGCCGGGCTGTATACATGAACCCGATTCCGGCCCCGTTTTTTAGCGGTATAGCATGCCTGATTAGCATGCGATAAGATTTCACCCACTGTAGAAATAGCGGCTTCGGTAATACATTTAACACCAATACTGGCGGATAAATGATATTCATGATCATGAAAAGTAAAACTGTATCCATCAAACATTTCCCGCAGGCCCTCAGCGCGGGCTATGGCAGTATCCGGTTCAATGGTATCAACTAATACAGCAAATTCGTCAGAACCAATCCGCACCAGTGTATCGCGGACTTTAAAAAAGCTCCGCAACGAATTGGCAACCTGAACTAACAAGGTATCACCAGCTTCATGACCTTCGGCATCATTCAGTACTTTAAAACTATCCAAATCGATATAAAACAACGCGCTACTGGTATGGAAGTTTCGTACCTGAGTCAACGTAATATCGAGCGCCTGTTCCAAACGTCGCCGATTTGCCAATCCGGTTAAATCGTCATGATTAACGGAAAATTGCAGTCTGGCTTCCATGACTCGCAACTGAGCATTTTCATCTTCAATCTGCTGCTGACGGAGATGATAATGGTCACGTTCACGTTTGGCAGCCAAAGTTGTCATGACCGCGGGAGGCAATGACTCAGCGGTAAGCGGGCGATATAAAAGTGAGGTGACACCATGTCCTAAATCCGTTAATAGCTGATTATAGTTCCATTGTGATTTTTCTGTCAGTGCGATAACCGGAATCAATCGCCATTCATCAAACTGATCCAGCTTCAACCGGAGTTCCCGGGCATTACATTCACCCAAGCGGCAATCGAGGATGATCAAATCAATATCGCATAGGTCACCAGAAATGGCCTGTCTCAGCATTTGCATGAGTTTTTCCGGGCCATTGGCAGTGGAGATATTGGTAAAGCCACTCAACGACAACATGGTTTGCAGAAAAGCCAGATCAGAAAGCCGTGTCCCACTAATCAGAATCCGCGCAGCCAACAAGTCACTCACTTCCGCAGCAGATATCGGTGCCGTCAGGCTCTGCTCAGATGTCCTTGACATCGGTGACTCAACTGTTAGAAGTTTATTCATCTGGTTTGTATGCGGTTTCTTTATGACCGGTTTCAAGATACACGCAAATGAAAATAGCGGTTTTATATTTTAAAATCAACACTTAATGAGATTTTTGTAATGCTGTTTGTAAAGTATTGAAAAAAAAACAAGCCTCAAACTCAGTAATAATGCTTTAACGCAGATTAATCTGTACTGGAATTTAGCCTTTGTCCTTAGGGAATTTACCCGAAATAATATATGCGTAAGCAATCACTTCTGCGATAACTCGATAAAGCTCTTCAGGTATCGCTTCCCCCAGCTGCATTTCTTTCAGCATATCAGCCAGAACGGCATCTTCACGAAGGGGAATATTGTGCTGTTTAGCAATGCGAATAATTTCAGCAGCAATATCGCCTTCGCCGCTGGCGGTCACTGTGGGTGCATTGTCTCCGTCATAATGCAATGCAATAGCACGTAACGGCTCTGCTTGTTGTTTCATACTGAGATATCCAGTAATGCATCTGACGAGTCAGTCTGCGCAACCGGAGATAACCACTCTACCGGCGCACAATGGCAGCTGAGCCGCTGAACCTGTAAATCCAGTGCTGATAGCTTGTCACGCAATAAACCGATATTGTCTTCCAGCAGCGCAACCGCTTCTGGATCTTCAGCAGTTAATGACACACTGACATTATTTGTCTGCAAAGCAATTGAAGCGCGCAGTTTCCCCAGGTTTTGTGTTTCCAGATTGAGTGTCACTTGCCACTGTTCTGCATCTTGCTCATCCTGCTTTGTTCCACGTTGCAATTGTAACTGCATCCACTGCAACTGTTGTTTGTCACGTAAGGGCACATCCATCAACCAGACTTGGGGCTGTGCGGGATTATCTGCTTCCCTGACCATATTCAATTGATTCATCTGAACTCTGGCAATCGCCGTTTCTACTTCGCGCAGTAAAACCTGTAATCTGGCTAATTCGTTCACACCAGCCTGAAATTGTGCATTTTGAGTACTTTGTTGAACAGATATATTCTGAAGGTTGAGATTCTGAACATTGGGACTGGTGTTGCCAGCCAGTCCTTGACCAGCCAGCAACATGGTTAATAATTGGGCCGGAGTTTGACCACTTGCCATAAGAGCGTTCGTAATATGTGATGGAAGCTGTTGCAAAGCGGAAGGCTGATTGAGCAAATTTATCAGGGCATTACGAATTTCCACCGGAAGATTCTGAGCATTGATTTGACCGTTTGCTGTTTGTCGGATCTGTCCTTCAAGTGCTGCAGCCAGTTTCAATAAATTCGCTTTGAAATCACCACTTATCACCGGATTCGGCTGCATCAATTGTCTTTCGAGAAACACTCCGGACTGTTGAATCGCTTGTTGCAAATTGGCTGATTGCTGAACAGTTTGCGTTTCGCGAATATTTTGCCATAGCTGACTTAGCGCATTTTGAACCGGAGTCATTGTTCTCAGATCCGGTAACGAATTGATCACATTTTGTAATTGCGGAGGTTGGGCGAAAACAAACGGCAATAATCGACGTTGCTGGGAAATCAGATTTTCTGACAAATTCGGATTGGGCGTTTTTAGAGCAACGCTCAGTGGTGCGTTGCCCAGAATCTGTAATAAAAGCTGCTGTCCGGGTTTGAAACTGGAATTCAACCTGCTGATATCCAATTCCAGTGGCACAGGCAATTTTCCGGCTTGCGGCAATGCCAACAGGATAGATTGCTGAGGTAATAACTTAATGACTTCTGCCAGTAACGTTTGCCCTGGCCGGAAGTTCGGCATAACCGATGTGACAGCCGCCACAGAGAGTAATTTAAGTGCTACTTTATCACTGGCACCTGCATCGGTTCGTTGCAGTTCAAGAGTCTGTCCACGCTGCAAATCCACCCCGGCCTGAATGGTAATAACCCTTCCTGCTAACTGGATATCGACATTTTCGCCCGCCTTTCCAGCCGATATCACCACAGCCTGCGCAACTTGTCCCGGTGTCAACGCTGGCGTTTGACTTGCCGATCCCGTTACAGTGACCTGAGCAGCCTGTGAGGTCTGAGGTATTTGCATGAATTCACCTGGAATTAAACACAATGCTAGTATAACAACCAACTTGTTGCCAAAGACCGGCCAATGAAAAAATTCAGTACAAAATGGTATACCCGCCAAAATACAAGGATCAGTGGACCGTTCACCATAGCCCTGCTGAAAAGTAATCTGCAGTTAGGCAGAATTGATGCCCAAACAGAGATCAGTTCGGACCAAAAAAACTGGCAGCCATTAGGCGATATCATCGAACTGGAAGTTGTCGATCCTATCACTCCACCACCGTTACCTCTTGATGAACGTGATGGTTTTGATCGCCGCAATCAGCAACCTATGACCGAAGCTGAACGTGAAATGCGTCGGGAACAACGACGCAGACTGGAACCAGACTTTTTAATTCAGCAGCGCCAGCAACGCAGTGCGTTATTACAAAAGCTCAAACCTCAACGTCCTGCCCGTTTCTGGCCATTGCTGATTATCAGCCTGATTCTCATCGCTATTTTCAGCTTCGCCATATTATTCCCGACACCGTCAAGTCTATCGGAAGCTGATTGTGACAGTGTGCCTGCGCCCAACGCGAACTGGGAAAACTGTCTGAAACCGGCAATGGATATTCCCGCTGCTAACCTGACCAAAGCCAACCTGCGTAACAGTGTGCTGGCCATGTCAAACCTGATGAGCGCCGATCTGATGGAAGTTGATATGAGTTATGCCGATTTACAACTTAGCAATCTGAGTTATGCCAGCCTGCAGGGAGCTAATCTGAAAGGCGCCAACCTGCAACAGGCTGATCTGTCCTACAGTAATTTATCCAACAGTGATTTAAGTTTTGCCAATTTACGGGATGCCAAGCTGGGTGGCAGCGATTTGCAAGATGCCAGGCTGGATAAGGCTATCTGGATTGATGGGCGGATTTGTGCAGCAGGTTCAGTTGGCAGCTGTTTGTAAAATACCTGCCATCAATGGAGTTTTTGCGGTGCGGCCAGCGTGAACGCCGGGATATCGACGGCAAATCGGCTACCATTATCATCCATCATGTTGTAATGGCCCTGCATCATACCAACCGGGGTATCCAGCATCGCCGCACTGGTATAAGTAAAGGTTTCAGTTGGTGCCAGATAAGGGTGCTGCCCCACAACACCATCGCCCTCCACCTCCTGCTCATGACCATCGCCGCCAGTGATTTTCCAGTAACGCGATAATAACCGGGCCGGGGTGTCGCCCTCATTGGTGATAGTAATGGTATAGGCAAAAAGATATCTTGCCCTCGCCGGATCGGATTCATGATCCAGGTAGGTGGTTTCTACATTAACCAGAATGTGATTTTTTTTATCTGTCATGCCGAACATTATAACGCGTTTCGAGCCAACAAACGTGCACCTAACAGCCCCACATCAGGATTATTAATCAGGTAGACCGGAATTTTTTCCAACACGCCGCGCATTCGCCCCTTGGCAAGAAAAAACTGCATAAAATGTTCCTGCTTAAACAACGCTGAGTTTTTTGCGGCAATACCACCAGCAATAAAAAGTCCGGCTCCGGGCAAAGCAGTCAGCGCCAGATTGCCAGCCTGAGCACCATATATCTGCATAAATAATTGCATGGTTTTTACGGCTAATGGATCTGATTGCTTAAGCGCATAGTCACTAATCTGTTCAGCAGACAAGCTTACACATGAATCGGCGGCTCCCTGTTGCTCAGCAATAAACTGATACAACATCACCAGACCGGCACCAGACAATACACGTTCATAAGAAACATGGTCGTATTGCTCGAACAGCTTTTCCAACAGTTTCTGCTGTGTTCGTTCCTGTGGTGCGAAGTCAGTATGACCGCCTTCCGTTGGCCATACTCGCCAACCTGTATGTATTGGTGACAGAATAGCCTGCCCCAAACCGGTGCCCGCACCAATAACTGCCCTCAGGGCCCTGGCTTGAGGTTCCCCCGCTTGCAGAACCGTTAAATCTTCTTCACCAAGCTCATCAATACCATGACCCACAGCGGCAAAATCATTGATCAAAGAAATCTCCGCAATCGGAAACATCACCTGCAATTTATCAATATCGATTATCCAGGCAAGATTTGTCAGTTGAACCCGTCGGCCAGTCAACGGCGCTGCCACTGCAAAACAGGCACTGCTGACAGGAAAATAACTCGCTGGCACTAACGATAAAAACGTTGTCAGCAAATCCTCAAAATCGGTATAGGCTTTATTATCAAACCGTTGCTGTACGATCACCTCACCATCAAAATGGCTTAATTGCAGCAAGGTTTTGGTGCCACCGATATCGGCAGCTAACAACGTTTTCATATTATTTCGCTGCGGCAGCGTTATCCATAAACCAGTAGTAATCCCCTGTTGGAGCAAGTCGTTGCACCGGTAATCCAGTTACCGCCCCGGTAGTGATATCTCTGACAATATCTGCTTTGGCTTCACCGGCAATAAAGACAATGACCTGTCTGGCAGCATTGATTACCGGATAGGTCAATGTCACGCGCCAGGATTGAAATTTTTCAACAAATAAACTGGCAGTCAACGTATCGGTTACTTCAAGTGCCGGAGTATCAGGAAATAATGAGGCGATATGGCCATCTGGTCCCAAACCCAACAAGACTAAATCAAATGGTCTATCTTCCATAATCAACTTGATGGTATCAGCATAACGAGTGGCCACTTCAGTGGCATCGCCACTCTCAGTGGGCATGCGATGCACATTTTCAGCAGGAATAGGTAAATGATCCAGCATAGCCAATCTGGCCATTTTAAAATTGCTGTCATCATGCGTCGCCGGCACGCAACGCTCATCACCAAAAAAGATCTGCACCCGCGCCCAATCAATCTGTTCGATATAAGGCGATGTGGCCAGCTTCTGATAGAGACCTTTAGGTGTAGAGCCCCCGGCCAGCGCAACATAAAACACACCCCGTTTAGCAATAGCTGAACGTGCAGTCACAACGAAATGTTCGGCAGCTGCTTCGATCAGGCGCTCTGAATCAGGCAGAATTTTTTGTTCAGCTTTCATGTCTATCCTCAACATTAACAATAATTTTGTGCGGTATCTCGCTGACAGTGTCAGCCAAATCCTGTTAATTTAGCAATCATGCTGTACTGACAGCAAGCCAAACTCGACTTCAAATTATCTTTCACAGGAACATTCTCTATGAAAAACACTTTTTTTGCCCTTACGATGTTGTTGTCATCCGCTGTGGCGGTTGCCGAAAATGATTTGAATTTTAATCTGGTCAACCTGAATGCAACAGCGGCTACAGAAGTGGCTAACGACCAGGTAACCAGCGCCATTCAGGTCATGCTTAATGGAACAGATCCAACTAAATTAGGCCAACAGGTCAATCAGCGCAGTAATCAGCTGTTGGAAAAAATCAAGGCTTATGACTCGGTAAAATCTCAAACCACCGGCTATCAAACCCGCCCGATGTACAAAGACAGCCAAATCGTTTCCTGGCAAGTTAGCCAGCAAATTCGTCTGCATAGCCATGATTTCACACAAATGAGTGAGTTGTTAGGTGACGTGCAGGATTTGGGCACCGTGCAATCGATAGTATTTTCGCTGTCTGATGAATTAATCGAATCCACCCAGAACGAATTAATGCAGCAAGCTATCAGCAAATTTCGCGAGAAGGCGGCATTGATTCAGCAGCAATTTGATGAGCCGGGTTATCGTCTGGTCAATTTATCAGTGAACACCAGCGGTTATGCCCCGGTTCATCGCATGGAAAGCAGTATGATGATGTCTGCCGATATGAGTAGCAAAAGTGCACCGGCAGCTCTGGAAGCGGGCAGTAATAAAGTGTCTGTTGATGTGCATGGGCAGATTCAGTTAATCAGCGATACCACTACCTTGACCGATTGATCACTTGAGAAACAAATCATAGGCCGGGTTATCGGTTTCCAGCCAATAGACATAGCCGAGGTTGTCCAGAAACGCCTGAAATTCTTCATTGAATTCAGGCGTCACCTGGATACCAACCAGTACCCTGCCATAGGCAGCACCATGATTTCGATAATGAAACAGGCTTATATTCCAGCGTTGGCCTATATGTGTCAGAAAGCGTAACAACGCACCCGGCCGCTCTGGAAATTCAAAGCGAATCAAACGCTCATTTTCGGCTTGAGGTGCATGTCCGCCCACCATATACCGAACGTGCAATTTGGCCATTTCATTATCGGTGAAGTCAATCCATTGATAACCTGCCTGCGTCAGGTTCTCAAACAAAATCTGCCGCTCTTCTTCACGCCCCGACATACGTACACCGACAAATACATGTGCCTGCTGATTATCAGCGTAGCGATAATTGAATTCGGTGATGCCTCGATCTGCCAATGCTTTGCAGAAGCGCTGAAAGCTGCCCGGCTGTTCATCAATGGTAGCGGCAAACAACACTTCCCGGCGTTCACCGATTTCGGCACGTTCAGCCACATGCCGTAACCGGTCGAAGTTCATATTAGCGCCGCTGTTAATCACCACCATGGTTTTATTATGTAAACCATTTTGCTGAATGTATTTTTTCGCACCAGCAATCGATAAGGCACCTGATGGCTCCGCAATCGAACGGGTATCGTCAAAGACATCCATGATCGCCGCACAGATTTCATCTGTTTCCACGGTGACCACATGATCGACCGTCTTTTGTGCAATGCGGAACGGCTCTTCGCCAACCTGCCTGACCGCTGTACCATCGGCAAACAAACCAACCTGATCCAATTTGACACGCTCCCCCGCATCCAGAGCAGCTTTAAGGCTGGCAGCATCTGCCGGCTCAACCGCAATGATTTTAATTTCAGGCCAGATAGCTTTGATATAAGCCGCCATTCCAGCCAGTAATCCGCCACCACCTACGGGAATAAATACCGCGTATACCGGATCCGGATGCTGGCGCATGATTTCCATTGCAATTGTGCCCTGTCCGGCGATCACCAATGGATCATCATAGGGATGAATAAACACCCTGCCCTGATCAGTTGAAACCTGCTTAGCATAATCAAAGGCTTCATCGTAACTGTTGCCATGCAAGGTAATTTCAGCACCTAACATACGTACCGCTTCGACCTTGATGGGAGGCGTGGTGACGGGCATCACAATCACCGCAGAAATGCCCATTTTATTGGCGGCCAATGCCACGCCCTGCGCATGGTTTCCAGCTGAAGCGGCGACGACACCCTGTATACGCTCGGCTTCAGTTAAATGACTCATCCGGTTATAAGCGCCACGTAACTTAAAGGAAAATACCGACTGCAAGTCTTCGCGCTTAATCAGAATCTGATTATCCAGTCGCTTGGATAATCTTGGCATCAAATCCAAAGGTGTTTCGATAGCGACATCATAAACGCGCGCTTTGAGGATTTTTTCTACATAGCCTGTGAGCATGGGGTTCCAGATTCAGTCTGTTAGGTTAACGAAAGATGACTACGTTACCATTGACCGCTATTTATCTCTATAATTAGCCGGATAAAATCAAGCCATTCAAATTAACAAGGAATCGCAATGACTGCTGATGAAATGAAGAAACAAGCTGCCTGGTCGGCTTTGGAATATATTACTACCGACGGTGTTGTAGGTGTAGGCACTGGCTCTACCGTTAATCACTTTATCGATGCCTTAGCGACTATCAAACATCGCATCGAAGGTGCCGTGTCCAGCTCCAATGCTTCCACACAGCGTTTAAAAGATTATGGCATTGAAGTGTTTGATTTAAATGATGTGAAAGAAGTCGCGGTATATGTCGATGGTGCCGATGAGTCCAACCATAATCTGCAACTGATTAAAGGTGGTGGCGGTGCATTGACCCGCGAAAAAATTATTGCTGCGGTTGCTGATAAATTTGTCTGTATTGCTGACGCAACCAAATTGGTCGATGTATTGGGTAAATTCCCGTTACCGGTTGAAGTCATTCCGATGGCTCGTAGTTATGTTGCGCGTGAGATTGTCAAACTGGGCGGCCAACCGGTTTATCGTGAAGGTGTGATCACCGATAATCATAATGTCATCCTGGATGTACATGGTCTGGATATCATGGAACCTATCAAACTGGAAAAAACGCTGAACGATATCGTAGGCGTAGTGACTAACGGCTTGTTTGCCATGCGTCCTGCGGATGTGTTGTTGCTTGGCACCGAAAACGGCACTCAAACCGTCCATCCTAAATAATTTGCACCTGCCCGCTGTTAAGGCGGGCATTTTGCCAGAGCGAAAATATGTTCAGACCTCTAAGTGTCTATATCGGCACCCGTTATACCCGGGCCAAACGGCGTAATCATTTTATTTCGTTCATTTCCATGACCTCCATGCTGGGTGTTGCACTCGGTGTGGCGGCGTTGATTACTGTTTTGTCCGTAATGAATGGCTTTGAAAAGGAATTACGTGAACGGATTCTGGGAATGACTTCGCATGCCTTTGTTACCGGTTCCGGCGGCACGTTGTCTGACTGGCAAAAAGCAGAAGCTTTAATTGAAGGCTTTCCCCGCGTCATGAGTTCTGCCCCATTCGTGGAAGGCCAGGCGATGCTGAATCAAGGAAGCCGGGTTCGTGGGACCCAAATTCGCGGTGTGGATCCAGCTCTGGAGCCAAAAGTCTCTTCGATTGGCGACAAAATCATTCAGGGTCGTTTTGATTCTCTGCAACCAGGAAGTTACGGCATTATTCTGGGTAAGGATCTGGCTATCGCAATGGGTGTGGGCACCGGCGATAAAATTACTGTCATAACCCCGCACGTCACCCCAACTCCTGCGGGGGTGATTCCTCGCCTGAAACGTTTGACTGTCGCCGGTGTGTTTGAAATCGGAATGTATGAATATGACAGTGCTCTGGCCATCATGAATATCGAGGATGCCGCTAATTTATTCCGTATTCCCGGTAAAGTGACAGGACTGCGCTTACAACTGGATGATGTTTACCAGGCACCACGAATTACCCGAGATTTATTACAAACCTTACCAGCAGAATACCGGGCAGCCGACTGGACCTATCAACACGCCAACTTTTTCCGTGCATTAAAAACAGAAAAAACCGTGATGTTTGTCATCCTGATGCTGATTGTCGCTGTTGCAGCATTTAACATTGTTTCAACATTGGTAATGATGGTCACGGATAAATATTCAGATATCGCCATTCTGCGAACGTTGGGCATGTCGCCACGCGGCATTATGGGGATCTTCATGGTGCAAGGCATTGTGATTGGACTGATAGGCACCCTGCTGGGGGTAATTGGCGGAGTCATTCTGGCGCTGAATGTATCGAATATTATTGCCTGGATTGAGATGCTGCTGGGTTATCAATTCCTGCCAGCGGAGGTCTACTACATTAGTGACCTGCCCTCAGAGCTAAACTGGAATGATGTGACCGTTATCGGTATTACCGCGTTTGTATTATCGATCCTGTCGACCATTTACCCTTCCTGGCGTGCCGCTCAGGTGAAACCGGCTGAGGCATTACGCTATGACTAATCATGTGATTCGCTGCCAGAATCTGGTGAAACGATATAAAGACGGCAATCTGGAAACGCCTGTATTACAGGATGTTAATCTTCAGGTGGTTGCAGGTGACCGTATAGCGATTGTCGGCAGTTCCGGTTCAGGCAAAAGTACCTTGCTGCATCTCTTAGGTGGACTGGACAGCCCAACCAGCGGACAGATTGAAGTATTGGATCAGGATATCAGTAAGCTGTCCGTCAATGCTTTGAGTAAACTGCGTAACCAATCTTTGGGATTTGTTTACCAGTTTCACCATTTGCTACCAGAGTTTACTGCAGAAGAGAATGTCGCCATGCCTCTGGTCATCGGCGGTATGCACCCTAAATCAGCGAAACAACAAGCATCTGAATTATTACAACAAGTGGGCCTTGGCCATCGCGTACATCACAAACCCAGCGAATTATCGGGTGGTGAACGTCAACGTGCAGCTTTAGCCCGTGCCTTGATTACCAAACCCGCCTGCCTATTGGCCGATGAGCCCACCGGCAACCTGGATCATCATACCGCTGAAGGGATTTTTGATTTGATTATGCAACTGAATGCCGAATTGGGTACTGCGCTGGTAATAGTGACCCATGACCGTCAATTAGCTGCCAGAATGGATCAGCAATTAACCTTAATCGACGGTAAGTTACAAAACTGACTTTATGGCTGGTTATTGTCGTTATCCTGTCGTGCTTTTTGACGGCGATAACGTTTTAACCAGCTATTAATCACCACCAGACGCCAGATCAATCGCACGATAATGACACCGGCCACGGCCGCAAACGCACCACAAACCACCGAACCAAGTAAGAACGGTTGCCAGACAAAGCCTATCTCCTGCCACAACCATTCCAGACTAAAAGCGAATTCATGGGTACGCAGTGGTACATCAAGCAATGTAGCGCCGACTTTGTAAGTAAAAAAGTAGATTGGCGCCATGGTCAACGGATTGGTTATCCAGACACACATTACTGCAATAGGCAGATTTACCCGTAACCAGATAGCCAGCAGACCAGCTACCAGCATTTGACCCGGCATCGGTATAAAGGCAAAGAAAACCCCTATCGCAACTGCCGCAGATACCGATCGGCGATTAAGGTGCCATAATTCCGGAGCCATTATCCTTTCGCCAAAACGACGCATGTGCTTATGCTCGCGCATCGTCACATGATCTGGCATTATTCGTTTTAGGAACTTACGAGGCATTATGTCTCAGCATTACGGACAAACGGCGGTCATTATAGGGATATATGATCAAACCTGCCATTGCATTTTTGTCAGGCTGTTTATTAGTGGCATGGTTGCCGCAGCTACCCTCATTGTATTGGCTGCTCACACTATTCCCCTTGATTGTTATTGCCTGGCGTTGGTCACAATGGACCATTTTGTGGTTTATTGTTGCTCTACTATGGACCGGTATCCAGACGCATATCAGATTAGATAATCAACTTGATGCCACACTTGAACGACAAGATATTCTGGTCAGTGGTTTCATTACTTCACTTCCCCATCATAACGTTCAACACGTTCGTTTTGAATTCAAACCAGAAAACAGCAGCGTAAAATTACCCGCCAAACTTCGTCTAAGCTGGTATTTTCCACCAGATATCACTCCCCAGGCCAACGAAAAATGGCAATTGCTAGTTCGTTTAAAAATGCCTCAAGGCATGGCGAATCCCGGCGGTTTTGATTATGAATCCTGGTTATTCCAGCAACAGATCGGCGCGACAGGTTATATACGACAATCAGAGCTGAATAAAAAGTTACAATCCGCCCCGATGTATTCGGTTAACTACTGGCGTGCAACATTAATCGAAAAGATGACTTCTCTAATGGAACATAGCTCGCATCTGGCCCTGATTCAGGGGCTGGGCGTTGGAAGTCGAGATCTCATGCAACCAGAACAATGGGAAACCTTAAGAAAGACTGGTACCAGTCATCTGTTAGCGATATCCGGTCTACATATTGGTCTGGCGGCTGCTTTGGGATTTTTTGCTGTCAAAACCGTTTGGCGGATGCGCAGTCGACACTTATTAATATTAAGTGATCGGCAAGCGGGCGCTATGGGTGGCTTTTTACTCGCTGTGTTTTATGCACTGCTGGCCGGTTTATCCATCCCAACGCAACGCGCTTTAGTGATGGTCAGTGTGGTCATGCTCAGTATTTTTATCAAGCGCCGTGTTGAACCGTTACAGGTGTTAAGCCTGAGTTTAATACTTGTTCTATTTATCGATCCGTTTGCTGTGTTGGCCGTGGGTTTCTGGTTATCATTTGCTGCCGTCATCTGCATTTTGTACGTAGCACAATATCGACAACCTGCCCGAAAATGGCTTTGGTTGCATATTCACTTTTGGATAGCCGCTGGCTTGACGCCTCTGTTGCTGCTGTTTTTTCAGGAAACCTCTCTGATAGCACCGTTGGCCAATTTACTGGCTGTGCCTTTGGTGAGTTTTCTGATTGTGCCGCTATTGTTATTAACACTGCTGCTCTTAAGCTTTGATGTACAGATAGCAGCATGGCTGCTGCATCTTACCGAAAGGCTATTGTCGTTATTGTGGTGGTATCTGGATTGGCTGGCGCAATTACCTATATCCGTTTGGCAAACTCCGGTATTTTCCATCGGATTGCTTAGTCTGTCAGTCATTGGCATCTTGATATTGCTCGCACCGCGCGGTTGGCCGTTACGCTGGCTAGGCCTCATATTGATCCTGCCGCTATTCTGGTACAGCCCAAAACGACCTGATGCGGCTGAAATCTGGTTTACATTATTAGATGTAGGCCAAGGCTTATCAGCCGTTGTACAAACCCAAAATCATACTCTGGTGTTTGATACGGGTCCGACATTTGGTGATTTTGATACCGGCTCGGCAGTCGTTGTACCGTACCTTCGTCATCTTGGCGTAAAAAACTTGGATACCTTGGTGATTAGTCATGCGGATAATGATCATATCGGTGGAGCTCATGCGGTTTTGTCTAATTATCCTGCCAGACAAATCCTGAGTAGTGATCCCGATAAACTAACTGACAGTGCGCTTTGTCAGCAGGGTCAATCATGGCAATGGGATGAGGTTCTATTTGAGGTGTTACATCCGTCTAATAATGATAGCGGCAGTCGGAACGACTTATCCTGTGTCCTCAAAATCAGCAGTCAATATGGCAGCATCTTATTAACCGGTGACATTGAACGACGGTCAGAATCCGGCCTGGTCAGACAATATGCCCGCCAACTCAATGCCGATATTTTAATCGCACCTCACCATGGCAGTCGCAGTTCATCTTCTTTGGCATTTATCCAGCAGGTTTCCCCCCGATTTGTGTTATTTGCCAGCGGCTATCAAAATCGTTATAACTTTCCTGCTGCCGATGTAGTTGCCCGCTATCATGAGATGGGTAGCAAAACCTATCAAACGGGCAGGCTGGGCGCATTGTTTATCAAACTCGATCGAAAAATGAATTTAATGCCCACAGGCTGGCGTGAACAACATCGAAGATTATGGATGCGTAACGCTACTGAATAAATGCGTTTTCACGTATCATGGCAACATTTATTTCACTGGGACGGATGGAGCATGCTGGAACTATTTAAAGCAGGTGGCTGGCTGATGTTACCGCTACTTGGCTGTTCGATAATTGCCATTGCGATTATTGCCGAGCGATTTTGGAGCCTGCAACAACGTCGAATTGCACCACCTGAATTAATCACCCAAATCTGGCAATGGTTACAGTTCAAGCAAATCGACCAATACCGCATTAATTCGCTGCAAAAGAACTCTCCTCTCGGTCAAATTCTCGCGGCCGGTCTGATTAATCGCAACAGTTCCCGTGAGATCACCAAGGAAAGCATTGAAGATACCGGACGTCACGTCACCCAGCAGCTGGAACGCAATCTCAATACCTTGGGAACCATTGCGGCGATTTCACCTTTAATAGGATTGTTAGGTACGGTCATTGGTATGATCAAAGTCTTTGCGGTCATCACACTGGAAGGTGTCGGCAATCCGGAAACGCTCGCAGGCGGTATTTCCGAGGCTTTACTCACTACTGCTGCCGGTCTGGTTGTGGCCATTCCCAGTGTAATCTTTTATCGCTACTTCCGCGGCAAAATTAATCAGCTGGTAGTGAGCATGGAAGAACAGGCCATGCAGTTAATCGAAATGTTACATGGCGAACGTGAGTTTGATCCTGATGAGGCGCGTTCGCAATGAAACTGTTGCCGCGGAACTCTGAAGAGCCCGACGTCAATCTGACTCCGATGATTGATGTGGTGTTTCTGTTGCTGCTGTTTTTTATGGTATCCACCAGCTTTATTCGGGAAAGCTCTCTAAAAGTGGATTTACCTGAAGCCAGCGGTCAGGCATTAGCCGAACAGGAATCACCGATTGATATTATCATTCGGGCGAATGGTGAAGTGCTGGTCAACGATATCCCAATGACCGAGCTGACACGTGATGCCTTACGTGATTTGCTAAAAACCACCGCAGGGGATAATGACAATCCGCACATTATTATCAGTGCAGATGCCAATGCCGAATACCAGCATATTGTGACGGCAATGGATGCAGCACAATTACTTGGTTTTACCCGTTTGACACTGGCAACACGCCAAAAAACAACTGAGATTCCATGAAACAAACTGCCAGCGAGATGAGCGCTTTTCAACTATATAAGCGCCTGCTTTCCTATGTAAAACCTTACTGGTTGGTGTTTGGCGCTGTTATTTTGTCCATGCTTGTTTATGCTGCCAGCGAAACGGCCATGGCCGCCTTGATGAAACCCCTGATGGATGGCAGTTTTGTTGAAAAAGATCCGTTTATTATTAAATGGATACCCATCGCATTAATCGGTATTTTTCTGATTCGAGGCGTTGCCAATTTCCTGACTACATATGGTTTGGGCTGGATCGCCCGGAATGTGATCATGACCTTGCGAACGGAAATGTTTGATCGTTTGCTGACCTTACCCGCCAGCTTTTATGACAAAAGTACTTCCGGTCAGCTGATGTCAAAATTGTTATATGACGTTGAGCAGGTAGCTGATGCTGCCACCGATGCCATTTTGGTACTGGTTCGGGATACATTGACAATTATCGGCTTACTGGCATGGATGATTTATCTGAACGGCATGCTGTCATTAATCATCTTGCTGACCGTGCCATTTATCGGTTTACTGGTCTACAAAATCAGTACCCGTTTCAGACGCATCAGTAAAACTATTCAGGACTCCATGGGCGATGTGAGTCATACCTCCAGTGAGGTTATCGAGGGGCACCGTGAAGTCAAAACCTTTGGCAGCCAGCAATATGAAGCGAAACGTTTTGACAAGGTCAATCAGCTCAATCGTCGTCAGCGGATGAAAAAAATCGCTACTGAGGCAACCAGTCAGCCAATTATTGAATTGATTGCCGTTCTGGGCTTAGCCGTTGTTATTTATCTGGCCACCTTACCGCAGATGCTTGAACAGATTACTGTGGGCACTTTTATTTCCTTCATCACGGCGATGTTTATGATTCTGACACCGCTTAAACGCCTCACCAAACTTAACTCCAAACTGCAGGCGGGTATTGCCGCCGCTGACAGTGTATTTACCATGCTGGATCAAAAACCAGAAGCCGATACCGGCGAGCAACAGCTTAAACGTGCTAAAGGTGATATTCGCTACGAACAGGTCAGCTTTCAGTACGACACTACGTCACGAAAAGTGCTGGACAACATCAGCTTTGAAATTAAGGCGGGTCAGACTATCGCTTTTGTCGGCCATTCCGGCAGTGGTAAAACCACTCTGGTAAGTTTGTTACCTCGGTTTTATTCGCCGACTGAAGGTCGGGTTTTAATTGATGATATTGATATCACCACACTTAAATTACTGGATTTGCGTAAACAGATTTCTCTAGTCAATCAACAAGTTATTCTGTTCAACGATACTATTTCCAATAATATTACCTACGGACAGAAGGAAGACATTGCTGAAGAAAAAATTATTGAAGCAGCTAAAGCCGCACATGCCTGGGAGTTCATCCAGAAACTGCCCGAAGGCTTGCAAACTCAAGTCGGACAGAATGGCGTATTACTCTCCGGCGGGCAACGCCAACGTCTTGCCATTGCCCGAGCCTTGTTACGTGATACGCCTATTCTGATTCTGGATGAGGCCACCGCCTCACTTGACTCTGAAGCCGAAAGACATATTCAATCAGCATTAGAAAACCTGATGCAAAGCCGGACAACTCTGGTGATTGCTCACCGGCTTTCCACCATAGAAAAGGCTGATCTTATTGTGGTGATGCATGACGGACATATTGTCGAGACAGGTACACATCAGCAATTGCTGGAGAAAGGTCATCACTATGCTGAATTACATCGCTTGCAGTTTCAGCAGCAATAATGAAAACCGATTGGCTAACCAATAGCTGGTATCACCCCACTCCGCTCACTTGGTTATTATTGCCTTTAAGCTGGCTATATCGACTGATTATTCTGCTGCGACGCCAGGCATATCGGGTTGGCTTCTTCAAGCAATTGTCATTGCCGGTACCGGTAATTGTGGTGGGTAATATCAGTGTAGGTGGCAGCGGCAAAACGCCTTTTGTCATCTGGTTAGCCCGGTATTTAAAACAGCAGGGTTGGCGGCCGGGTATTATCAGTCGTGGTTATGGTGGCAAAGCCGAACACTATCCCTGCAATGTGCATCAACACAGCCTGGCTTCAGAAGTCGGCGATGAACCGCTGTTGATCCATCGGCGCACTCAGTGTCCGGTAGTGGTTGCTGCAGATCGGCTTGCAGCCGGCAAACAGTTACTGGCAGAAAATGACTGTAATATCATTATCACTGATGATGGTTTGCAGCATTACCGACTGCAACGAGATTTGGAAATCGTCATTCTTGATAAGAATCGCGGTCTGGGAAATCAGGCTTGTTTACCTGCAGGACCATTGCGAGAATCAACCTCGCGGTTACAAACGGTCAATTTTATTATTCACCATGGTGAGGGAAGTAATGCTGATCTGACGATGCAACTACAGATCCAGCAAGCTATTCAATTGCAGAAAGAAATAACTCAAAAACCGTTATGTGAATTTAGCAATACACCTGTTCATGTCGTTGCCGGTATCGGACATCCACAGCGTTTTTTTGACCAATTGCAACAACAGTTCGGCTTAACCGTTATCCCGCATGCCTTTGCGGATCATCATCGTTATACTGCCGCTGATTTCCAGTTTGCCGAGCCATACCCCATACTGATGACAGAAAAAGATGCGGTAAAATGTCAGGCATTTGCGACAAACAACATGTGGTATGTGCCTGCTGAGGCGCAGCTGAGCCCTTCGCTTGGCCCTGAAATCGATAAAAAACTAAGAGAGCTTTTACATGGATAAGACCTTATTGGAAATACTTGCCTGTCCTGTCTGCAAGAGTAGCGTTGTCTATCAAAAGCAATCGCAGGAATTGATTTGCAAAGCCTGTCGGGTCGCCTATCCCATTCGGGATGAAATCCCAGTCATGCTGATAGATGAGGCGCGTGAACTGACTGCGGAAGAAATCGACTGATGCAATTTAAAATCATTATACCCGCCCGCTTTGCCTCAAGCCGGCTACCCGGTAAACCTTTGCGTGAAATTGCAGGCAAACCGATGATTCAGCATGTCTATGAGCGCGCGTTGGCCAGTGAAGCGAGTGAAGTCATTATCGCAACAGATGATCAGCGTATTGCCGATGCAGCGAAAAGTTTTGGTGCAGATGTCTGCATGACCCGGGATGATCATATTTCCGGCACTGATCGTTTGGCTGAAGTGGCTCAGTTAAGGGCATTTCATGGCGATGATTTAGTGGTCAATGTACAGGGAGATGAGCCCTGTTTGCCAGCCGTGTTGATTAATCAGGTGGCAGCGGATTTGGCGCACCATCGTGAAGCTGCAATTACTACGTTATACAGCCCGCTAGAAAACGCTGAACAGGTATTTGATCCTAATATCGTTAAAGTAGTGGTGGATGCTAAAGGTTATGCGATGTATTTCAGCCGCGCCCCTATTCCATGGTTACGCGAGCATTTTAATAACAAACAGGCACTCGACAACGTCACTATGCCGCATTTAAAGCATGTTGGTATGTATGCCTATCGAGCAGATTTTTTGCATCGTTATCATGAATTACCGCCTGCGCCGCCGGAACAATTTGAATCATTGGAACAGCTTCGGGCGCTTTACCATGGCAATCGGATTCACTTGACAGAAGCTCAGGTTGATCCTGGACATGGAGTTGATACTGAACAGGACTTACTGGCCGTAGAGGCCTTGCTCTCTCAGTAATTGATCCAGACCAGCTGAGACTAATTCGGCATGCAGTTCACCTTCACCATCAAAAACCGGTAAAACATGGGTCACAGGAACCGGGCGATGCCCTTCTCCATATTGTGTTGGCTGGATATTACTGTCCTGATTGAGCTCCTGTAATACCAGTTCACAGCCATCTAACAACTCAATAATTTCACAGCGTTGATGGTGGTATACGACTTGCTGACCAATCAGGTTCAGCAAGTCGTCACAGGTAAATTTATGATTCCTTGGCATCTGCTTTAGGACTCTCTTCCGTTGGTTTTGTTTTTTCAACCTTCTGAGTCTCATTATCAGCCGAAGCAGGATTTTTTTCTACCTCATTTGCATCACGATTTTCTTTGTCTTTTGGAGGTGCACCACGTCGGCGACGATTATTACTGCTGGCACCGGTGCTAGTACGTGAGCGGCGTGGCGCTGGTTTTTGCGGTATTTTATTACCGTCCACCTCTGGCTCAGTCGATACTGGAATGGCATTACCATTTACTTCCGGTTCCGGCGCAGGTATCGCATTGCCATTCACTTCTGGCGGCGGTGTCGGAATAGCGTTGCCTTTTTCGACGGGTTCAGCTTTTTCTACAGAATCCGTGGTAACGGCACCCGTAGCTGCTGTATCACCTTCACCACGTCCACGACGTCGGCGTCCGCCACGACGCGAACGTTTTGCGTTTGGATTACGTGTTTTATCGTCACCAGTCGTATCCGTTGCAGGCTTATTATCCGGCATTACGGTTTCAGCTGAAGCAGATTCGGAAGTTTTAGCACTTTTCGGCTCATCACTGGCATTAGCATCCGGACGACGGGGACGGTTATTTCGCCGATTGCTATTATTTCGACCTCGACTGCGACGGTTTTGATTTCTCGCTTCTTTTTCCACATCAGTCTCTTTTTCTGCGGCACGTTGCTTTGATGTATCGACAGACTCTTCAACAGGAGCTCCTGTTAAGACACCTAATAAACGCTTCAGCAGACTTGGTTTGCGCTCAGCCGCAGCAGGTTTAATGATCGGCGCCGGAGCGATGGGAGCAATCCCGGTAACGGCAGGCTGTTCCAAAACGGCTTTTTCTTTTAAAACAACGGTTGCTTCAATTTCTGGCGTCGTAATTAATTGATGGCTACTGGTCTGCTTTTCATTACCATCTTTAATGCGTTCGATATCGTAATGTGGTGTTTCCAGATGCGGATTAGGAATCAGCACCAGACGCACATTGTGACGTTTTTCAATCGCATCAATCTGAGCACGTTTTTCGTTCAGCATAAAAGTGGCAACAGAAACCGGCAATTGAATCACCAGTTGGCTGACATTGTCTTTGGTCGCTTCTTCTTCCACCAGACGCAATACCGCTAAACCCAGGGACTCAACGCCTCTCACATGGCCCAAACCAGCGCAACGCGGGCAGACTTCCTGATGTGCATCGCCTAATGCCGGACGCAGACGCTGACGGGACATTTCCAACAAACCAAAGCGGGAAATACGGCCAATCTGCACCCGTGCCCGATCCGATTTCAAATGGTCACGCAAACGGTTTTCAACTTCACGCTGATTACGGGTTGGCCCCATATCAATAAAGTCGATAACCACCAGCCCCCCCAAATCACGCAAGCGTAATTGACGGGCAATTTCCTCTGCCGCTTCGAGATTGGTGTTGAGCGCAGTTTCCTCAATATCACCGCCCTTGTTGGCACGCGCCGAGTTGACATCAATTGAAATCAACGCTTCCGTTGGATCAATGACCAGCGCACCACCGGAAGGTAAACGCACTTCATGGCGGAAGGCGCTCTCAATCTGGCTTTCCAACTGATAACGGGTAAATAATGGAACTTTGTCTTGATACAGCTTGAATTTGCTTAATTCATGCGGCATCACCATACGCATGAAATCGTAACCGGTTTGATAAACCTCAGGGGAATCCACCAGAATTTCACCAATGTCTTTACGTAAATAATCACGTAATGCACGGATGATGATATTACTTTCCTGATACACCAGAAACGGTGCAGCGCGGTCTTTGGTGGCTAAATCAATGGCTGTCCATAACTGAACCAGATATTCCAGATCCCATTGCAGTTCTTCAGTTTGCTTGCCAACCCCAGCTGTGCGGACAATCATGCCCATACCTTCAGGGATTTCCAGCTCACGTAAGGCTTCTTGCAGTTCAGCGCGATCATCGCCTTCAATGCGGCGAGAAATACCACCGGCACGTGGGCTGTTTGGCATCAGAACCAGATAACGACCTGCCAGGCTGATAAATGTTGTCAGTGCAGCGCCTTTATTGCCACGCTCTTCTTTTTCAATCTGAATAACCAGTTCCTGGCCAACAGAAAGCACATCCTGCACATTAATGCGGCCATTATTTTCGCCGTCATCTTTAGTTTGTCTGAAATACGTTTTACTGATTTCTTTTAGTGGCAGAAAGCCTTGGCGTTCAGAACCGTATTCAACAAAAACAGCCTCAAGGCTGGGTTCTACACGAGTGATTTTACCTTTATAAATATTGCCTTTCTTTTGCTCTCTGGAAGGGGTGTCGATATCCAGATCGAACAAGCGCTGGCCATCGACCATCGCGACACGCAACTCTTCCTCGTGTGTTGCGTTAATTAAAATTCGTTTCATTCATAAACCTCAGTTAGAGGTTCACGCGTCGGTACAGCCAGTAAGCCGGGCGGCATCAGCCTGCCCAGATCCAGAACGGCGTTTTATCAGCAATATAATCAACTAGTCGGGCACTGCCAGCATCGAATCATCAGATTGCTGGTCATTAATACAATGTCATCACATTGTGGCTGCAATAGGGTTCTGCAACGCTACATAACGGCTTGCGACTCTCTTTAGCCACAAACCGTTTGATTATTTACTTCGTCGCCCTGTCTCGTACATTTTTTGCTATTTGTTTTGCTGTAGCCAGACGTGGGAACCATTATTCTCAAAACAAGCTCCGTTTTGGGAGCCATGCATCACTGAACCCCTGTTCAGCGTATTCAAATTCGTTTCGTGTCCTCAGCCGCATCAACCCCATTCCTAGGGGGCGCGACGTTTGCTTAGGCCTGTTCATCAGAAAGTCGGTATACTGACCTCATTTTACGTACAGACCAACGGCGAAATATATCAGTCTGCAACCACATCAGCAAGAAATAACCTAACATTATTCTATGGCGAATTCTCCACAAGCATCACCGGCAGTTCAATTTATCGATATCAGGGCCGATCAGGCAGGTCAACGTATTGATAATTTTTTGATTACATTGGAAAAAGGCGTTCCCAAAAGCCGGATTTATCGTGCATTGCGCAAAGGTGAAGTTAGGGTCAACAAAGGTCGCATTAAACAGACCTACCGGCTACAGGCCGGTGATCAAGTGCGAATCCCTCCGCTTCGGGTCAGTGAAAAAGTAATTATCACTGAATTATCAGAGTCGCTGACCGATGCACTTGAACAGTCTATTCTACTGGAAGACGATGCACTGTTGGTCATCAATAAACCTTCGGGTCTGGCAGTACACGCTGGCAGCCAGATCCAGATAGGCGTTATAGAGGCTATGCGCATTATCCGTCCGCAAAATAGTTTTGTGGAACTGGTGCATCGACTGGATCGCGATACCTCGGGTTGTCTGGTGATAGCCAAAAGTCGTGAGGCCCTGCTCAATCTGCAGGAGCAGATGAAAACTTCTGAAACGGATAAACGCTACCTTACGTTGACCATGGGCCGTTGGCCGGCTCAGGAAAATATCGTTGACCTGGCTTTACAGAAAAACACGCTGAGTTCAGGTGAACGCATGGTGGCGCCGGATATTAACGGTAAAAAATCCAAGACACTATTTGAGGTAAAACAGGATTTTGCCGGATGTCAGCTGGTTGCTGCCAAACTTTATACCGGTAGAACACACCAGATTCGGGTCCATAGTGCCAGCCAATCACATCCGGTTGCCGGTGATGAAAAATATGGTAACCGCGAATTTAATAAACGTCTTAAACAAATCGGCTTAAAACGCATGTTTTTGCATGCATGGCAACTGTCTATCAAGCATCCAATCACTCATGAACCGGTGACTTTTCATGCCGAATTACCTGACACATTAAAAGCTGTATTAAAGCAACTGGAAGGCCGGTCATGAGTCAATATCAAATGATCGTTTTCGACTGGGATGGCACCCTGATGGATTCCACCGGCCATATCGTATTCTGCATGCGGGAGGCTATTCACAAGTTGCAATTGTCCCCATTAACCGATAACGCCATCAGCCAGATTATTGGTTTGGGATTACCCGAAGCCGTCCGCACACTCTATCCGAACAGCACCGATGCCGATATTAAGCAACTAGCCATGGCGTATCGGGAAATCTGGCTGAACCATCCGCATGAATTGCCAATGTTTGATAATGCCGTTGAGTTATTGCATAAATTGGCTGATCAGAATATTTTCCTTGGTGTCGCGACAGGTAAAGGTCGTCGGGGTCTGGACAAAGTTCTTGCTGCTACCGGTTTGGCTGATTTATTTACCGCTACCCGCTGTGCTGATGAGTGCCATTCCAAACCGCATCCGCAAATGCTTGAAGAGTTGATAAGCTTCTGTGGTGTTGAAGCAGACTCCACGATGATGATTGGCGATACAGAATTTGATCTGCTTATGGCACATAATGCCGGGGCGAAAAGTGTTGCTGTAACACACGGCGCGCATGCTTTGGATCGTTTACAAGCCTGTAAGCCATTTCATATTGTGGATGACTTATTTGCATTGGATGAATGGTTGCATGGCAACAACCAACGGTTTTGATTATGATGTGACCCACTAACTTTAATTGTTCAGGATGAAACACAATGGCAACTTTTGGCGACTTCCCACCGGAACACAAACAAGATTCACAGAGTGCTGCAGCACAAAATGACCAATGGGAACGTAAAATCTTACAAGACCTCGCTTTTGCTGCCATAAAAGAGCAACGCGCCTCACGCCGCTGGGGATATGTATTCAAATTCCTGATACTGCTTTATCTTGTTGCAATATTTCTAATGACGAGACCGTTTGGTGGAAGCAACCTACCCTCCGGCCCCCACACCGCATTGGTTGAAGTAAACGGCGTGATCGCGCCAGAGACAGAAGCCAGTGCAGATCGTGTTGTAACGGGTATTCGTGATGCATTTGAGAGTCCACAGGCCAAAGGTTTGATTATTCGCATGAACACGCCAGGCGGCAGTCCGGTTCAATCCGGCGTCATCAATGATGAAATTACCCGTTTACGTACGACACGTCCCGACTTTCCGGTTTATGCCGTGATTCAGGATGTCTGTGCATCAGGCGGGTATTATATTGCGGTGGCGGCTGATGAAATTTACGCTGATAAAGCCAGTATTGTCGGTTCTATCGGGGTTCGCATGGATAGTTTTGGCTTTACCGAAGCGATGGATAAACTGGGTGTTGAGAGGCGCTCATTAACCGCGGGCGACAATAAAGCCTTCCTGGATCCGTTTATGCCCCTTAAAGAACAGGATGTTGAGCACGCCCATCAAATGCTCAACAATATTCATCAACAATTTATTGATGTGGTCAAAACCGGCCGTGGTGAGCGCTTGAAAAACGATGCTGATATCTTCTCGGGATTGTTCTGGTCCGGCGAACAGGCGCTTGAACTCGGCCTGATTGATGGACTGGCTAATAGTAGTACGGTGGCCAGAGATATCGTTGGCGCCGAAGAAATTGTTGATTACACACCTCGCCCGAGTTATCTGGATCGTTTTGCTGGTAGTCTGGGCGTGAAAATCAGTGAAACATTAATCAGTAGTCAATATTGGAATCTTCGCTAATGGATACCGGACATCATGATGAATTAGTGGCTAAAGCGCTGGCTGATCGCGAGGAATTATTCCGCTACGCCGATCTGAAACATCCACTGATTGCTTTGTTATTTAATGAAGCATCGCTGGACAAGTTAACCCCTGATGAATCGAGTGAATCATCATGGCTCTGACACCTCAATCACTGGTTAATAAGTCACTTGAGCTGGTCTCACCGCCCAGCACCTATGCCCGGCTGGATGAACTGATTCATGATCCCAATAGTGCTATTGATGACATCAGTAAAGTTATCAATACGGATCCGGCATTAACGACACGGCTACTGAAGATCGTCAACAGTCCGTTTTATGGTTTTCCGTCACAAATCAACACGATTTCACGCGCCATTACCGTTATTGGCACCCGTGAATTGACCAATCTGGTTCTGGCGACTTCGGTGGTCAATGCATTCAGCGGTATTCCCAAAACGCTGATGGAAATGAACATCTTCTGGCGCCATAGTCTGGCCTGTGCAATTTGTGCCAAATTATTAGCTGAAGCGGCTGGACACAAACAAAGTGAACAGTATCTGATTGCCGGACTGCTGCATAACATCGGTAGCCTGGTTTTATATCAATCCGTGCCGGAATTGTCAGCTGAATCCATCAAAAGTGCCCGCTTTGGTCATGAGGTCTTGCATCTGGCAGAGCAACGGGTGATTGGTTTCGATCATACCGAAGCAGGAGAAGCGTTAATTCAGGCATGGCGTTTGCCTGAGTCCCTTGGTTTTGTTGCCAGACATCACCATAATCCACTGGCTTCGGGCTATGCGGCTGAAGTCTGCATCGTGCATGTTGCCGATGTTATGGTCAGTGCCGTTCCATTTGGCCATAGCGGTGATCAACATGTACCGCCGCTGGATCCTGTGGCCTGGGATAGACTGGAGTTACAGCCGGAAGTTATTCCCCCCATACTCCGCAAAGTTGCCATTCAATTGGAACATCTGGCAGCAAACTTATTATAAAACTCACTTATACGAACAGAAAACAAACAAGCAAGAGGCAAACATGAGAACAGTATTACTTGGCGCGCCGGGTTCCGGTAAAGGTACCCAGGGTGTTTTTCTATCGAAAAAATTCAATATCCCGCAAATATCTACTGGTGATCTGCTGCGTGCCGCAGTCACCGCAGGTTCTGAATTAGGTAAACAGGCTAAATCTGCGATGGATGCCGGTGCGCTGGTTTCAGATGAAATCGTGATTGGGCTCATTCGTGAACGACTGACCCATGATGATGCCAGAAATGGTTATATTCTCGATGGCTTCCCACGTAATATTGCTCAGGCCGAAGCGTTAGATAAAATGCTTGGCGATCTGGGCCAGCCGCTGCAGGGTGTTGTGTTGCTTGATGTGCCATTCACAGAGCTGATGCAGCGATTAACAGGCCGTCGTACCTGTAAAGATTGTGGTGCCATTTTTAACGTGCATTTATCACCACCGGCTAAGGAAGGTGTCTGTGATAACTGTGGTGGTGAGTTATTTCAGCGCCAGGATGACAACGAAGCCACTATCGAAAATCGTCTGAAAGTCTATGAAGAGCAAACCGCACCGTTAGTGGGTTTTTATCAGCAACAGAATAAACTGCATACGATTAAAGGCACCGGGGATATCGATGCGATTACCGATGCAGTTGGCGCCATTTTCGACGACATCTGATTTGTATTAGCACGATGGCAGTTATTCTGGCCACCGGCATTGCCACGCTGGATATTATCAACGAAGTTGCCAGTTATCCGGCTGAAGATGCTGAAGTTCGGGCATTGTCACAACGCATGAGCCGGGGTGGTAATGCCAGCAACACCCTTTGCGTGTTGAGTCAGCTGGGCCATAAGAATTATTTGGCGGCAACATTAATTGATGAAGCTGACGGGCACATTATCGAAGCCGATCTCAATCGCTATCAGATTAATACACAGTTTTGCCCTCGTCTTAATCAAGGCAAAATGCCCACATCTTATATTACGCTGAATCGACAGAACGGTAGCCGAACCATAGTGCATCATCGTGATTGTCCTGAGCTAACTTTTGCCACATTTGAGAAAATCGATTTAAGCTTGTTTGACTGGTTGCACTTTGAAGGTCGTAACGTTACAGAGTTAGCAAAAATGCTCGAACATTGCCGACAAAACTCACCAAATGTGCCGATATCCCTGGAAATTGAAAAACCTCGTGACGGTATCGAAAGTTTATCCGGGATGGCTGACTGGCTGTTTTTCTCCAGAGCATACGCTGAATCAAAAGGTTATCGTCTCGCTGAGGATTTGTTTGATGATCTTTGTCATGCACATTCGGCAACCTGCACCTGGGGTGCAGAGGGAGCGTATGGCTGGCACAATGCACAGATGATTTTTTGCCCCGCGACCAAAATTCCTAAGGCAGTCGACAGTCTGGGAGCTGGTGACACCTTTAATGCCGGCATGATCCATAGTCTGTTGGCAAAAAAGTCGCTTAATGACAGTCTGCAATTTGCCAGTCAGTTGGCCGCCAACAAATGCCAACAATATGGTTTTGAAAATCTTGTTAAATCGTTATGAAAAAATTTGTATGTCATATCAAAGACCTGAAAGATCATCATAGTTATGGTTATCAGATCGCACTGGAAGACGGAGAGCTGGATATCCTGGTAATACGCCAGGGTAAAGATGTCCGGGCTTATCTCAATCATTGTCCGCATCTGGGAATCCCATTGAACTGGCAACCGGATAAATTTTTATCAGTGGAAGAAACACATATCCAATGTTCTACTCACGGGGCATTATTTACGCTGGAAGAAGGGTATTGTATTTCTGGCCCATGCCGCGGACAGAGTCTGACAGCCCTGCAGACAGAAGTAGATGAGTTAAATAACTTATATCTGGTCTCACAATAATAAAATTCTGACCGCTTCCCGCAACTGCCCAAGCAGTTCCTGTTTACCTTTCAGGTTTAATTGCCTGCAGACGACAGGTATTGGTTGCTGCTGCAGTACAAAAACCAAACAAATTGATTGCAAAATTGTCGGCATAGATAAAAATCTCTGCTGCTTGACACAATTTACAACAAACTTGCGGATGGCTATCTGGCAGGCATCATAATGACGCTTTTGGAAAGCAAATGCCGTTATCTCCTCTTCGTCCACCACTGTTAATGGAAGTTCGGATTGCGGCAGCATCTGCGTTAATAATGGAATTAAGCCTGCTTCCAGGTGAGAAAGTTGGCTGAGCAATAAATCCGGCCATTGCTCAATCAGCCGTTGCTGGGTCTGTTCAATCAACATTTTCCCGGCAGGGCTGATTGGTTTTGCCAGAATTACGGCATGTCGACCACTGATATGATCGCTATGGGCTCCCACACGCAGCAGACCATAATCGCTGTTTTGCCAAAATCGCACTAAAGATTCACTGGCTGCAAAACTGCAACCCACAATATCGGTGTTTTCAGGTAAATGACTGATCACGGTATTTAATAAATAGTGTCCGATCCCTCGATTTTGGAGTGCTGGATGCACTGCAATACGTACTATCCTTTGATAATGATATTCTCCGGCGATACTAATCCCGGAATGCGCCAGCAGCGTTTGTGGCAACAGGTGCCCGTTCAGCCGACGCTCTCCGGCAAATACCGCCGCCGCCAACCTTGGGTTAATAGGACCTTCGGCAACCAACCAGACAGTAGCAACCAGTTGCTGTTGATTAAACACACCCAACAACCACATATCATCACGATCCAATAGCATTTGCAGATCGGATGGTCGGGTTCGATAATGTGCCGTGACCATCAAACCAAAGCACTGTCTTAATAGGGCTTCGTCCTGTAATAACGCATCGGCACTCAGCTTTTTCACCTGCAGCTGATTTATCTGGAGATCAACAATTAATTCTTTGGCAACCGGCTCAGCATCCAGTAAACATAATTCAAAACTGAACTGTTCCAATGCATCTCCCGGATTCCAGCGTACCGGTTGGGTTAATTCAATCTGTCGCCAGTCGGGCGTATGCAGATCGAGGATTTGTTGAAACTGCAGTTTAAAGCCGCGCCCACTGCCTTCATATCCATGTAAAGTCGTCGCAAAAATGATGCGTGAATAACGCTGTAACATCTGTTTAAGCATCGGCAAGGTCAATGCGGCGGCCTCGTCCACCAGCAGCACATCTGCTTCCAGCTCATTTTCAAGTAACGCATCAGGTGCGACAAACTGAATTTCACAGCCATTCCAAAATAATTGTCCGTGCCCTAATTGGGCATCGATTAATTCACTGCTGGCATGTTTAAACAAGGTATCGACACTCGCATAACCGGGTGCGGTCACGATGATTTTCTGTTTACCCTGGCGTATTAATTCCGCCGCCGCCACACCGAGCAAAGCGGTTTTCCCGCGTCCTCTGTCGGAAGTAATTAATAAGGGACGCCGACGATGCCCAAATGCCGTTTTATGCACCAGACTTAATGCATTTTGTTGATCTGCTGTCAGCTTAAATTTTGTTTCTGTCGATTTTTCGGGGCGAAAATCCGATGGCAAAAGCTGGCCGGGAAGCCACTGATGAAAATCGGCAAACTCCACAAGATAACGATCTACAATCAGCTCAAAACGTTGATACCAGTTGGAGGCCAAATTTTTTTCTGGCAACAGAATGAGCAGGATACCGCCAGCACGGATGGTACCAACAATAGCGGCAAAACTGTCTGCATTAAACTCCTGCAGTGCATCAAAAACCACCACATCAAATTCACGGCCGAGAAATTGACGGGCCTGTTTTTGCAGATATTTATCGGCAGATACTTGTGAGGAATCCGTGAGCCAGATATGTGTTGCTGCCCCCCATACAGCCAGCAAGGCTTCTGCCGTCTGATGGCATAGTTCCCACTCCCCCTTTACCAGTAAACATCGTCTTGGCGGCCTGTTCAATTTCATGAGTGCGGGGCTGAATTAATAATGAGGTGGCGGTGGCTCATCCGCTTGTTGCACTAATTGATCGGCTTGCAACGCTTCCACCTGACCAAGCAGTTTTTCCAGACGACGTTCCAATCGATCAATTTGTTGTTGCTGATCAGTAACCACCTGGTTCAGCTGTTCGATAACCCCATCCTGAAACGCCATACGGGTTTGTAAATCTACGATGTCTTCATTCATAGCAAACTCTCCCCTTTCTTATAGATAGTCGACTACAAAGTTCATAGAACAATAGTGGATTTCCGACATCAGTCATCCCCATCATAGGATAACGCCGGTGCTAACCAGCGCTCGGCATAATCCAGTGTCCAGTTTTTACGCTTCGCATAATCCTTGACCTGATCTTCGCTGATTTTGCCTAATCCGAAATAACGTGATTCGGGGTGAGCAAAATAAAAGCCGCTGACTGCTGCTGTAGGTAACATGGCAAAACTTTCGGTCAGCGTCATGCCGATACGTTTTTCCACATCCAGTAAATCCCACAACAGACCTTTTTCAGTATGATCCGGGCAGGCGGGGTAACCAGGGGCCGGACGTATACCCTGATACTTCTCATCAATCAGATCTTCATTGTCCAGTTGTTCATCTTTCTTGTAGCCCCAGAATTCCTTGCGAACCCGCTCATGCATTCGCTCGGCAAAGGCTTCAGCCAGACGATCGGCCAGCGCTTTCAACATGATGCTGTGATAGTCATCATGATCTTCTTCAAAACGTTCAATATGTTCGTCAATGCCAATACCAGCGGTGACAGCAAACGCACCGATATAATCCTCAACGCCACTATCTTTTGGTGCGAGGAAATCTGCCAATGCGGCATTAGGTCGACCTGGTGGTTTTTCAGCTTGCTGGCGCAAAGAGTGCAATTTCATCAATACTTGCTGACGGCTGTCATCTGTATAGATTTCAATATCGTCATCGCCGACACTATTGGCAGGAAACAGACCAATTACGGCGCGTGCTTTCAGCCACTTTTCATCAACAATCTGTTTGAGCATTTTTTTCGCATCTTCAAACAAATGCGTAGCATGTTCACCGACAATTTCATCGGTCAGAATACGGGGGTATCTGCCAGCCAATTCCCATGACTGGAAAAAGGGTGTCCAGTCGATGCGCTCCACCAGCTCCTGCAAGGGATAATCATCAAATACCTGAATACCGGTTTGAGAAGGTTTGACCGCTTGATACGCTGGCCAGTCAATTTTGGTTTTATTGGCGCGAGCCTGTTTCAAAGTCAATAAACGCCGCGTGGATTTACGACCTTTATGCTGATCCCGTTTGGCCTGATAATCCGTTTTGATTTTGCCGACAAAGTCATCCCGGGTGATTTTACTGACCAGATTCTGTGCCACGCCAACCGCACGTGATGCATCTTTTACATAGATCACCGGACCATGATAATTCGGATCAATCTTGACGGCAGTATGGATTAGCGAAGTGGTGGCACCGCCAATCATTAGCGGGATTTCAAAACCGAGCCGCTCCATTTCCTTTGCCATGTGGGCCATTTCTTCCAGTGAAGGCGTAATTAAACCTGACAGGCCGATAATATCGACATTTTCCTTACGTGCGGTTTCCAGAATCGTGGCAGCAGGAACCATTACGCCCAGATCAATGATCTCGAAGTTATTGCACTGCAACACCACGCCGACAATATTCTTACCGATATCGTGAACATCGCCTTTCACCGTCGCCATTAAAATCTTGCCATTGCTGCTGCTGACGGTACTGTCGTCTTTTTCCAGTTCGATGAAGGGCATCAGATAGGCAACAGCTTTTTTCATTACCCGGGCGGATTTGACGACTTGAGGCAAAAACATTTTGCCCTCGCCGAACAAGTCCCCGACCACATTCATGCCGTCCATCAACGGGCCTTCAATGACCTCTAACGGTTTAGCATATTCCTGCCGAGCCAGCTCGGTATCTTCTTCGACAAAGTCCGCGATCCCCTTAACCAACGCATATTCCAGCCGTTTAACCACTGGCAGACTGCGCCACTCGAGATCTTCTTTTTTCTCGACACTGCCGTCGCCTTTATATTTATCGGCGATCTCCAATAAACGATCAGTGGCATCATTACGACGGTTTAAAATGACGTCTTCCACCCGCTCACGTAATTCTTCCGGCAAATCATCATAAATCGCCAGCTGACCGGCATTGACGATACCCATATCCATACCGGCTTTAATGGTGTGATACAAAAACACCGCATGAATCGCTTCACGCACCGGATTGTTACCACGAAACGAAAACGACACATTGGAAACGCCGCCGCTGATCATCGCATGGGGCAGGCTTTGTTTGATATCACGGGTGGCTTCAATGAAATCGACGGCATAATTGTTATGCTCATCAATACCGGTAGCCACGGCAAAAATATTCGGATCAAAGATGATATCTTCGGCTGGAAAATGCACTTTTTCGGTGAGGATTTCATAACTGCGGGTACAGATTTCCCGTTTACGTTCGCGGGTGTCGGCCTGACCATCTTCATCAAACGCCATAACAATAACTGCTGCGCCATAACGGCGTACCAGCTTGGCCTGTTCGATGAATTTTTCCTCACCTTCCTTGAGACTGATCGAGTTGACGATGCCTTTGCCCTGAATACATTTGAGGCCGGCTTCAATGATTTCCCATTTGGAAGAGTCAATCATGATCGGCACCCGGCTGATATCAGGTTCGGCTGCGACCAGATTGAGGAAGGTTACCATCGCATCCTGCGAGTCCAGCATGCCTTCATCCATATTGATATCGATAATCTGCGCACCGTTTTCCACCTGCTGACGGGCAACTTCCAGCGCGGTATCGTAATCACCTTCCTTGATCAGTTTGGCAAACCTCAGCGACCCCGTCACATTGGTGCGTTCACCAATATTCACAAACAGACTTTCCGGAGTAATGGTTAACGGCTCCAGACCACTCAGACGGCAGTAATGCTTGTTTTCAACTCGCTGACGAGGTTTAACGCCCTCCACGGCTTCGGCAATGGCTTTGATATGTGCCGGTGTGGTGCCACAGCACCCACCAATGATGTTTAAAAACCCGGATTCTGCCCATTCCCTGATATGAATTGCCATGGCTTCAGGTGATTCATCATATTCACCAAATTCATTTGGCAGGCCGGCATTAGGATGCGCGCTGACATAACTGGTGGAAATATTGGACAACTCTTCAACGTACTGGCGTAATTGTTCCGCACCTAACGCACAGTTCAAACCGATCGATAACGGCTGTACATGTGACAACGAATTCCAGAAGGCTTCGGCTGTTTGCCCGGAAAGTGTACGGCCACTGGCATCGGTAATAGTGCCAGAAATCATCACCGGCAAATGCACATCATGCTGTTCAAAATACTGTTCGATAGCAAATACGGCAGCCTTGGCATTCAAGGTATCAAATACCGTTTCCACCAGCAGCAGATCACTGCCCCCGTCGACCAGACCACGTATGGCTTCCAGATAGGCTTCGACCAGCTGATCAAAATTGACGTTACGAAAACCGGGATTGTTTACATCCGGGGAAATACTGGCAGTTCTATTGGTAGGGCCTAAAACACCCGTGACAAAACGCGGTTTATCGGGGTTGCTGGCCGTAAATTCATCGGCCACTTCACGGGCCAGCTGGGCAGAGACTTTATTCAGTTCATAAACCAGATCTTCCATCTGGTAATCCGCCATCGCAATCGAGGTACCATTAAAGGTGTTGGTTTCGACAATATCGGCACCGGCTTCAAAATAAGCCCGATGAATATCGCGAATGATTTGCGGCTGGGTCAATGACAGTAAATCGTTGTTGCCTTTCACATCACAGGGATGATTGGCAAAGCGTTCTCCGCGGAAATCTGCCTCGCTCAATTTGTAACTTTGCAGCATGGTACCCATGCCACCATCCAGAACCAGGATCTTGTGTTCAAGCAGACTGCGAATTTGATGAGAAGCTGTGGTCAAAACGGTTTTCCTGTCAGGCTGTTAAAGGGTCTGTTTATCTTTTCACCCCCGCAGCATTGAATTAAAATTAAGCTTCCAGCAGTGGTGGCAATAAAAGACAAGCGGACTCTGGTTAAAAAAACACCTGATTATAACAGAACATGCCGGCCCTTCTGCCATGTTCAGCTTTTCTGCTGAACATGGCAGAAGAGTCATAAAAATGACTCTGCTGCTATCAGAAAATGAAAACTAAATATTAGGGGTCTGGTGCACTGTTTTATTCCTTACTCATCATTTTATGCAAACTATCCAATAGCTGAGAAGGGACAGGGAAAACAATCGTTGAACTCTTATCTCCGGCAATTTCGGTCAAGGTCTGCAAGTAGCGCAGCTGGATTGCCGTAGGCTGTCGAGCCAGTTGTTCGGCTGCTTCTACCAACTTGCCTGAAGCCTGAAATTCCCCGTCGGCATGGATAACCTTGGCTCGACGTTCACGTTCCGCCTCGGCTTGCTTGGCAATCGCCCGAATCATGCTCTCATCGATATCCACATGCTTGATTTCAACATTGGAGACCTTGATACCCCACTGATCGCTCTGCCGATCGAGAATATGCTGTATATCATCGTTCAGGCGATCCCTTTCCGCCAGCAACTCATCCAGTTCATGCTGCCCCAATACGGAACGTAATGTTGTCTGGGCCAGCTGACCGGTAGCATCCATATAGTTTTCCACATTAATAATGGCTTTCTGCGGATCAACCACCCGGAAATACAATACGGCATTCACATTGACAGAAACATTGTCACGGGTAATCAGATCCTGTGATGGCACATCCAGCACCAGCGTTCGCAAATCCACTTTGACCATCTGCTGAATAAACGGAATGACAACAATCAACCCGGGGCCTTTCACCTTGTAAAAACGCCCCAGCAAAAAGATAACACCACGCTCATATTCCCGCAGCACCCTGAAAGTACTGAGGATCAGCGCAACAATGATGAATACAATTACAAGAATAAACGTTTGCATGCTCATTACTCCTTAATGGCTTCTACGTGTAGGACAAGTCCATCACGTGCAACTATCCGCAATACCTCGCCCCTGGTCACCGGTTCCTGACTGAAAGCTTGCCACTGCTCGCCCATCGCATAAACTTTTCCATGGCCGGTAAAATCTTCCCGCGCCTCTGCCTGCGCGCCGATGATAGCCTCTTGTCCACTGACCACCATTGTTTTTCGGGCACGCAAAGCAGCACCGATAACAAAAACAAAAATGGCAAACGACATCACAGCCAGCGCAGCGATTAACGGCATGGAAATCTGATATGCCGGTAACTCACTATCCATCAACATAATCGAGCCAAAAACAAAGGCCAGTAATCCTCCGATCCCCAAAATCCCGAATGACGGACTGAATGCCTCCCCCATCATCAAACCAATACCCACAATCAATAAGGCCAGCCCGGCATAATTAATCGGCAACATATGCAGAGCAAACGCTGCCAGCAACAGGCAAATGATTCCGACAACACCGGCAACGCCCATACCCGGGTTGTAAAACTCCAGAATCAATCCGTAAATACCTATCATCAGCAATATGTAGGCGACATTAGGATCGGTAATCAGATTTAATAATTCATAGCGCCATCCCGCTTCGATTTCTGTCAATTCGATATTGTCCAGCTGCAGGGTCACATTGCCACTTTCCAGTATCACCTCTCTGCCATTCAAGCTCTGTAAAAGCTGTTGCAGATCTTTTTCCACTATATCGATTACCCCATTTTCAAAAGCATCTGTGGCACTGAGGTTGGCAGCTTCACGTACGGTTTCTTCGGCCCAATCCGCATTACGGCCACGAAGTTCCGCCAAACCACGGATATAGGCCACCGCATCATTCAGCATTTTCTTATCCATGGTATCGGGGGTGTTTTCTTTAGGCTTATCTTTGTCAAAATCAGGAGTGATACCGCCTGGCTGCATTTTTACCGGAGTGGAAGACCCGACATTGGTTGCTGGAGCCATCGCGGCAATATGGCTGGCATAGAGAATATACGTGCCTGCACTTGCAGCTCTTGAACCGGAAGGAGAAACATAGGTGGCAACGGGGATTCTGGCAGACAGAATGGCTTTGATGATGTCGCGCATGGAAGGATCCAAACCGCCAGGTGTATCCAATTGTAAAACCAGCAACCGGACATTTTCTTTTTCAGCCTTACGCAGCGTACTGATAAAAAAATCAGCTGTTGCAGGACTGATTGCGCTCTGAATGGTCATGGTCCAGACTTTATCTGCGGCATAGGCAGGTTTCTGCACAAACAACAGACAACAAAACAGCAATATTAAGGTGCTTATGTAACGCTTGGTCACGACACTTTTCATAGCGTTTGCCTGGCTGGTATCCGAGATTTCATGGTGGAGCAAAGTGAATACGCGTGTCAACATAAATCCTTATTTAAACAACAGATTACGGTTTTAAGGATTAGGATTTATTATGCACACACAGTGTATGTTGACCACTCAATCACATACCGAAAAACAGATACTATTCCTCGCTGCTTTCAAACGGAGTTTTCATGCATGCGATAACTGGTATATCCACCGCGAGAGAGCTTCCAGCTGTCTGCTGTCTTCTTCAAGTGCTTGATTAAACTCATCCGCCAAATCTTTTAACCCCATATTAGTGAACAGTTCATGCAAGGTATGCCACTCGGAATTATCATTTGTGGCGAATATCAATACGGACTCAAGGCACTGTAAAACAGTGGTGTTTTTTTTGGTGAATACCTTGGGGATCTGTAAGCTTGCCAGTAAAGTGGAATCCGTATCCGGAATCCATTCATCAGGATCAAAGCCTAAGGTTTCAATAGCGGTCTTAAGCAAGAGACTGTGTTCAACCTCCTCATCACGGAATTGTCGTAGCTGATCGACAGAAATAACGGTTTTTATTTCTTTTCGGTTTGCCAGACATTTAATAATCAGTGCTTCATACAGCCTGACGCTGGCGCGTTCAAACGCCAGTCGCTGGCCTAATTTATGTAACAGTAACTCTGTATTATGCTGATGGACTTTTTTTATATCGCCAGCAGTTCCATCAGGAACAGATTTACTCAGCTTCTGAAGGTCCATTTCATCTATAAATTCAGGATGAAGTCCAATTTTTGCTTTGTTGCTTTCCAAAGTGTTGCTGGTCGAGGCTAAAGCATCATCCGTGACTGTTTTTGAAAACCGGGAATGTTGATCCGGATTAAGGTGACTATCTGATTTTCTGGCATGTGGCATGGCAGCGTCCTTTTATCTTGTGAGCTTGAAACTTGGTTAATTAAATCAGTGTGATAAAAAATTGTGTTCAACACCGAAAGCTCATCCAAATCAAGCCGTAAATTTTCTTTGTTAATCGTTTCACATTGATGTCAGTGATAAGGCATCAAAGTGTTTGAAAAATTTCTACCTGGATAGGCAGCCAGATAAGCACCCTCCGCAACAACTGATGCATAAGCAGACGAGACATGCGCACTGGGTAAAACTTGATTAGACATGTGTAAATTAATCCGGGCAGAAGCTCCGGCTGGATCACGTTTCATAACGGTTCTGGCAGGTGGGGTAGTAGCCGGCAATAGGTGAGTGGATAGAGGATTATTCTGGATTGGTGAACGCCCCGGATTCAGCGCACTAACAACCTGATTACTCTGATGCTGGTCATTTGTGGGAAGATGGGGCTGTGGTTGCTCCACTTGTTCTGCTACCACCAATGGTGTGGCAAAAAAAGCCATCGAAACAGTTGCTGAAAGAAATAACTTTCTAGACATTTCTTTAATCCTTAAATCTAAGGTAGCTGTCAAAAAGACCGCTTTTTATAACCAATTGTTTCCAGCCAAACCCGGTTAATTTAATTCATTATTCAATCAAGCTGTTCAATGGCCGATTCGATCCAAACCCGATGGTGGCGCACATCGCCCAAAGCCTGTTTCAGCATGAGCTGGATATAGCCCGGGTATATCTCTTCATTGGCATTTTCGTATAGCTTGTTCGTCAGGTTTTCGTTTAGCAACATGGCTTGCAGTATAGATTTGTCCCCACCAATTGCAGCGATTACCACTGGTCCTTTGGTCAGAAATTGTTTGTAATCAGCACCGTCAGGTGGGGCGCCACCTTCCTGTATAATAGCGTCACAAAATTGTATTAAATGTCGCTCGTGCTCCCCCAGAAATTCTGTCATTTTTGCCCGGTAATCCAGATTGTCCAATCGTTCAATGGCCGCTTCGTAAGTTTCGATGGCATTGAATTCCAGTGACACCAAATCACCAAGCTTACTGATAACTTGTTCAGAATCCATGACATCACTCTCATCAATTACTTCCATCGTATGTTCATCACTTTTAAAGTTGGCAATTAATTTGTTACGCATTTGTTCAGTTGCCCATAATCATTCAGCTAGCATTTTCCGGTATGTTTCTGAACTGGCTTGTGCACATGATGATGCTGTTTACATTCACTGGCACTTGCCTCACATATGTCAGCGCAAAGCTGCCATATCATCTTGAGAAACTCACTTTCCACAAACCATCGCAAACTCTATGCCAGCAATCGGATTTGATAGTTCATGCAGGTGGTACAAGGTTTTTGTCGGTATGATTTTTAATAAAAGCAGGAATAACATTAACTTTGCTGTATAAAAAATTCCTATCGCCGGTAATTTTTACTCGGACAGAACATCTATATGCCGATGGCAATATTCACTGCATCCTGAATGATAGTTGGCCTTACAGCGTTCGTGTTTGATCGGAATAGTTTTGCAGTGGTACATATTCTGGTATTGCTCAGTATTTGCTATTCATCCTGGAGGATTTAAGGCATGACGCAATCTATTGCTAATACTTTTAGTGATCCAAGAAGCCGTTATCCACGTCCCGAGTTCGAAACGCAGCAACAGTCAATTCCGGGACAAGAAAAAATCATGAAACCGACACCGAAGCCTTTTTTCACTTCTCCCGCGTCGTGTTAAAACATATTCCACCGGGTGGTTCGATCATCAATGCCACCTCTATTCAGGCATTTGAGCCAAGCAGCAATCTTGCCTCTTATGCAGCGACAAAAGCAGCGATTGCTAATTTCACACTATCACTGGCTTCTGAGGCCATTAACCAGGGCGTCAGAGTAAACGGCATGGCACCTGGCCCGATATGGACACCATTAATCACTAGGACTTGTTGCTCTCTCATAGCCGCCTCTGTTGTGACTGAAAATGCACCAATCAAGGCGCAAGGAGTGTAGTTTGTGAGATACATCCGAGTATCTCACCCCTCCGGGGCTGACGCTCAAAAACGTTTATCTCCATGGATGGAGTGTATGCAAAAGCAATGTCTGGAACATTGCTTGTCCCGGCGGTTTTGTAGTCGTTCTAAATAAACGACGAGCAACACAGGCCGGCGCGCGCCTCCCTGGCGCGCCGGCATACCGTCCATCCGTGGATATAAGTGTTGCATTTTCAGCCACAATCCGCAGGGCTGGGACTATTTTTCCGCCCCACGGCGTTGGAAATGACTTATGTAGAACAATACATCGCATCATTTCCGCCTTGTTGGACGGAAAAATAGCCTCCAGCAGTGCTGGCTATGAAAGATAAACAAGCCCTAGTATCAAAAGCATTAAAAACTCAGACCTTGAACGAGCCTAACTGTTGTTTCAGAGTATTGGCAGCGTCGTCCAGCTCATTGCCAACCCGGCTCAGCTGAAGAGCTCCCTCGGTTGTATGCCCGACCAGTTGGGAGATCTTAGTGAGATTTTTACTGACATCTTCACATACAGCACTTTGCTCTTCAGTGGCTGAAGCAATCTGAAATGTCATTTCCGTCACTTCCTTGATGGCTTGCTGAATATCCTGCAGTGCCGATTCTGCTGCACGAGCAAGATCAACCGTTTCCGTCACCTGCTGCCCGCTCTGGTGCATTGCTGCCGAAGCCTGACGACTCCCCTGTTGCAGTACACTGAGCTTTTCATGAATATCCACAGTGGCATCCTGCGTCCGGCTAGCCAAGGCCCGCACTTCATCTGCAACAACAGCAAAGCCGCGCCCTTTTTCGCCGGCCCGGGCAGCTTCAATCGCTGCGTTAAGTGCCAGCAGATTGGTCTGTTCAGCAATGCCCTGAATGACTGACAAAATGCTGACAATAGCTTCACTGTTTTTTTCCAGCTCCAACATGGCTGATTCCGATTCCTGCACACTGGAACTGACCGAATGAATCGACTCTGAAGTTCGTTTCACCAGTCCCGCGCCGGACTGTGAAGAGTCATTGGCTTTGCTGACAAATTGTGATGTGCGATCCGCATTGCCGGCTATCTGCTGTGCTGAAGCAGCCATTTCCGTAACGGCAGAAACCATTTCTTCAAGCAACTGCTGTTGCTGAACCATCTGAGATCGCGTCTGTTCACTGATTTGGCGACCTTCTGCAGACAGTTCACTGACATTTTCGCCCAGCGGAATTAATTGCTGGATCAGCTTGCGCAGTTTGCCAATAAAGATATTAAGGAATCCGGATAACTTACCGGTCTCGTCCTGGCGTTGGATATCAAGCTGCTGAGTCAGATCACCTTCACCTTCAGCAATTGATGCAACCAATGTAGTCATTTTTGAAAGTGGTTGGATACTGCTGCGCGCCACCAGCCACACAATACCGACCCCAATCAGTGCCAGAAGCAAGCCCAGCACACTGGTACTGACGATAAAGTTTCTTTGCGCACTCTCAAGAAATTGTTCCTGCTCCGCAACGGCAGCCAGTACCTGTGCCTCAGGAACTGCCAGATAAGTCACCCAACCTTGCTGGTTACCGGGCATAGTAAATGGGCTCAGCACGATAAACTGATCTTGCTGCTGCAAAATCTGGCTTTGGCCTGACTTGCCAACGGCGAGAAGCGCTTCTCTGAGACTGTTATCCAAAACACTGAGATTCTGACCGATCATTTCTGGCTGCTGGCTATGTCCGGCAATAACGCCCCGCGGACTGACCAGCAAAGTTTGACCAGCTCCCTGATAAAGAGAAGCAGCGACATCAGTGATCACTGATTGCAAAAAAGCAGCAGAAATATCGATACCACTAATGCCGATAAAGCGACCAGCATTAATTACCGGTGCAACCAGACTGGTCAACAGAACCTGCTCACCATCAATTGGATACAAGTAGGGGTCAATGACACAGCTACCACTGCTATCTTTGGAACAAAGATAATATTCGCCTGCTCTTACGCCATTGTCATCAACAGTAGCATCTTCCAACCCTTCGAGATTTTCCACTACAAAAGTGTCAGATTCTGAACGCACAACATAGGGCAGGAACCGTCCACGGCTATCACTGCCCAAAGTTTCACGGAACAAGAAGTCACTGCCGTCTATTGCATTTGGTTCAAATGCGACATAGGCACCCAAAAAATCCGTATTCAGGGCCAGAGTTTGCTCAAGCATTCTGACCGCAAGACTGCGTTTATCATCAATTTCCGAATCGTTTACGACTGCCTGCATCACAGCCGCATTCGCCTGAGCCGTATTCAGCGCTCTTTCAAGTGGCATACGCAACTGTGCTGAAGTATCTTGAGCCAAAACCTGTAAATAATCCTGGGCCTGTTGCTCAGTGACCTCCCGGCTATGCTCAGAAAGACTCTTTTTGATTGAACTGAACTGCCATACGCCAACCAGCGCAGTAACCAGTACGACGGTCAATAAACTGAGGCCAGCCCAAAGACTAAAGCGCTGTTGAATAGAAAGATGCATCTTTATCTCCATTATCAGGGAACCGGAATTACCGGCATACCATTTAAATTGCAATCTGATTTCAGACTACAACAATCGTATTCACTGAACAGCCGAAAATTGCCAGTGCTGACAATCGGTTCCGGCTTTACCCCTGTCCGGTGATAGCATCACAATTTAGCAGCTTCGCTATAGGCTTGAGATTGGCCGTATATACTTGTTGAGACTGTAAGTTCGCGCAGACTTTGCCAGATTTCTTTCAGGCACGCAATGGAGAAAAGATCAATAATCTGCTTTGATTGGCAAAAACTTACATTTCTGATGTATCTGAAAAGTTGAAACGACCAGTTTCTTCTATGGTTTGATATGGTAATAGCCCTCCCATATCCAGTCTGGCCTTAAATGTATAAGCAAAACCATTGTTCTGACCAGTTAATAACCGGTTGATTAATCGCGCACTGCCCAGTAAATTCGGGCTGGCCTCGATAGTGAAATCAGCCATGCCATAGCCTGGAACTGTCGGCAAATCCGGCGTTGCACCACTTAATACACGATTATTTTCCACCTCAACAGAATAACTCATCCCCTTCAAAGACAAAGTGCCGCGATTAGGGTTGATGATCTGTAATCCGATAATAAATCGCGGTGACAGACCATTGGATTCTGGCGCCAGAGAAAAAGACGTGATGTTCACCTGAGGCTTTTCATAATTTGGTGACCAGCTGGCACACCCCATCATGGATATTATTGTTATCAGACATAATATTCTTAACAGGGGCATTTGATTTCCAATCTGGAGGGAGGTATTCAGTCTAAACTGAAATCGTTAGTAATGATGGAAAAAAGCGCAGCAGTGGCTTTCATTGACAAGCAATATCAAGAAATATTGCCCGTTTAAAACAACTGCCGCGCTATTAAGAACGGGATTGTGAGATCAACAGACCCAGTGTATTTATTGGCCACGTTTCTGTACTGGCTCGACTTCATCCATTTCATGAGCAGGATGCATCGCATTTCCGGATTCCCGGGCATCCAGGCGATTTTCCTGATAATCATCTTTCGATTCTTTATTGACACGTTCTGCAGCCTCACCCATATCATGTGCTGGATGATTACCCTCCGATGATTTATCTGCCGGGTTATTGGCAGCTTTTTCTTTCTTCCATTGATAATCTGCTTGTTGCTCTATCTCAGCAGCTTTAGAAGATACTGACTCATCCATTTCATGGGCAGGATGTTTGCCAGTATCATCATTAGCAGCTAACGCAGTGGTGCTGGCAAAAAGTGTCGTCAGGGCAACTGTGTAAAAACATTGTTTAAACATGGTAGCCTCCTTTAATTATGGTTAGAAACAACTCAAACAAAATGGCTTTTCACCATTTGATGTTATGTCCACCCTAACGAATATCCCCGACGACATCAAATCACCGAAAAAACCATTAAACCCATTTTAAATCATATAGTTATGATTTTATTTAGGCGTAATTCAGTATTCTGACCAGACATGATGTGAAAAACTTCCTGCCCCAAGGTAATCAGCCATTTTGCTTTATAATCCCGCCCCTAAGCCGCTTCACGCTGCGTTGAGATAAAACGATTTACACCATTGATAATGGCTTTTATCGCTGCTCGGCTGATATTTTTATCTTGCCCGACACCAAAAACCGGGCCGGCATTACCGACTTTGATTTCAACATAACTCACTGCAATCGCATCTGAACCGCTACCGATACCGTGCTCATGATAATCAACAACGGTTATAGCCTGTTGAATATGACTGGATAATGCTTTTGCAACGGCATCAACGGGTCCCGTACCTTTTGCTTTAAGCTTAAAAGATGTTGTGCCGTGATCCAACTGTAATTCAGCCGCGACACTGTCCTGAGATTCATCCATTAAACTACTGCTTGTAAATTGATAGGGTGCATTTACGCTGAGATAAATTTCATCAAATAAATTCACAATACCAGCAGCATTAATTTCCTTACCGCTGCTGTCGCTGATGTTTTGCACGATTTTGCTGAACTCAATTTGCAAACGACGTGGCAGTTCGAAACCGGAATGTTGCTGTAACAGGAAGCTGACTCCCCCCTTACCGGATTGACTGTTGACTCTGACCACAGCATCGTAGCTACGATTTAAATCTGCAGGATCAACAGGCAAATACGGCACCTCCCAAAAACCATCGGGATCCTGTTTTGCAAAACCTTTTTTAATCGCATCCTGGTGCGAACCGGAAAACGCAGTAAACACCAATTCACCGGCATAAGGGTGGCGTGGATGGACAGGTAACTGTGTGCATTCTTCGGCCAATTGGCGGATCTGATCCATCTGACTGAAATCCAAGCCGGGATCGATACCCTGCGAATATAAATTCAATGCCAAGGTCACTAAGTCGACATTACCGGTTCGCTCGCCATTACCAAACAAACAGCCTTCCACGCGATCGGCACCGGCCATTACGGCCAGTTCCGCTGCAGCAACGGCCGTACCGCGATCATTATGCGGATGCACACTCAAAATAATGCTGTCGCGATGATTCAAGTTGCGATGCATCCACTCAATCTGATCGGCATAGGTATTGGGTGTTGACATCTCCACCGTGGCTGGCAAATTGATAATCATTTTGTTTTCAACTGTTGGCTGCCAGATGGCTGATACCGCGTCACACACTTCCTTGGCAAATTCCACTTCGGTGCTGGAAAACACCTCGGGAGAATATTGATAAACCCATTGGGTTTCCGGGTGTTGATCAGTTAACGCCTTCACCCATCGCGTGCCGCGTTCAGCAATCTCTTTCACACCGGCTTTATCGGTGTTGTAAACAATTTTGCGAAACCCTGGCGCGATTGGATTGTACATATGCAAAATAGCCCGGCGAGCACCTTTCAATGATTCAACTGTACGTTCAATCAAATCCTGACGGGCTTGGGTTAACACCTCTATCGTCACATCGTCCGGGATCAGATTTTCTTCGATCAAGCGACGTACCAGATTAAAGTCGGTGTCAGAAGCTGACGGAAATCCCACTTCAATTTCCTTGAAGCCCATTCCCACCAAGGCTTTGAAATAGCGGATTTTGGTCTCGACCGACATCGGATCAATCAGCGCCTGATTGCCATCACGCAGATCGGTGCTCATCCAGATAGGCGCCTTTTCAATCACCTGGTTCGGCCATTGTCGATCCGGCAATTGAATTGGCTCAAAGCGCCGATACTTTTGAGCGGGATTAGCAATCATCTTCTGACTCCTGAGTCTGTATAAAAAATAAGTTGCCTGATGGCGTATAACGTTAATAACGCTTCCGGCAGGTTTATTTAACAATGGCTGAAGGATTTCCAGTCCCTTTTTCAGTTTCCGCCGCTCACTTATGATGAACTTGAGATAACTGCGTTAAACAAAGCTTGTGGCTCATAACGCTACCGGTTCAGGCATGTGGAACAGTATAGATAAACAGCGGCAGAATTAAATTGCTAAAGTTGCATCAAAATATGGTCATATAACATTTTATTGCTGATAAATATATTTTTTAAGCATAAAATGCCTTTAATACATTTTATTGGAGTAAATAATGACTGAAAAACTGGATCGCTATGATCAGATGATTCTCGATATCCTGCAAAAACAGGGACGAATTTCTAATCAGGAGTTGGCGGAGGCCATTAACCTGTCTCCTTCCCCCACCTTAAGACGCGTTAAGCAGTTGGAAGAGAATGGGTTAATTGATGGTTATGTGGCGTTATTGAACGCACGCAAACTCGGGCTGACGTTGATGGCCTTTATTGGCATCAGCATGGATAAACACACTCCGGAACGTTTCAGCGGTCTGGAGGAAAAACTTGCCGGCTATCCGGAAGTGTTGGAATGCCACTTAATTACCGGCCAGACAGCTGATTATTTGTTAAAAGTCATCGTCAGGGATATGGATGCCTATCAACAGTTTCTATTGCAGAAACTGACACGAATTGAGGGTGTAACCGGTGTACATACCTCGTTTGTAATGAAGTCACCGATTAACTCTACCGCGTTACCATTAAACTGATTTCCCGTTGTGTTATTCAGGAGTTGTCTAAATGCTTTCGAATCGACTGCAACTCAAGCCGGTGAGCATCAGTCGCCTGGGGATAGGCCAATGGCAGATCAGTTAACGTTTTTAAAAAGATTTCCGAAATAATTAACCGGGCATTTTGTTTGTCATCGGCTGGCACGATGTACCACGGCGCATCTTTGGTCGTTGTTGCATTGATACAGTCTTCATACGCTCTGGTATAGTCATCCCAGTATTCACGTTGCTCAATATCCGCTGTGGTCAGCTTCCAGTTTTTATCCGGATCATCAATACGCTGCATGAACCGCCTGGCTTGTTCATCTTTGGATTGATGCAAAAAGAACTTGATGATCCGGGTGCCACTGCGTTGCAAATGGGCTTCGTGCTCCACAATAGAACGATAGCGATCACGCCAAAAAGCTTGTTTGGGCGGCAATTGTTCCGGCAAACGTTGATTCATCAGAAAGTCAGGATGCACTTTTACAATCAGCACTTCTTCGTAATATGAGCGATTGAATATACCGATTCGACCTCGTTCAGGCAGACACCTTACAGTACGCCACAAAAAATCATGTTCGAGCTCATTGTTACTGGGTTGTTTGAAACTGAACACCTGAAACCCCTGCGGGTTAATTCCCGACATGACATGGCGAATCGCCCCATCCTTTCCAGCAGCATCCATACCTTGAAAAATCAGTAAAACAGCATATCGATTATCGGCATACAGCTTGTGCTGTAATTCACTTAAGGCATCAACATTCTTTTTAAGCAATTTTTGATACTGCTTTTTTGATGAATAGAGTGGCTCAACAGATGTGGGGCTTTTCGTTAATTTAATCCTGCTGTCCGGGAGCGCCTGAAAATCGCTGATAGAAAACTTCATCATTTTTGCCTTTATAGGTTTTGTCATTTATTAAACGCATGAAAATCTCAAAGGACAAATTACAAATTATTCAGGGAAGTCCTTATTGACCTGCCAAAGTCCATCAGCAAAATATTCTTGCGAATCCTGCCAGTTTTTCAGTACGGTAAAGCCGGTCTCATTAGCCAGTTTCTGCATGTCGGATAAAAGATATTTATGGGAAAGCTCCAGATGAATGGCTTCATAGGCATCAAATTCAAAGGTCTTTTCCAGCGCACCGATATGTACTTGCTGCGGCTCAATCGACACCAGATAACTTTCCATTGCACCATGGCGTGGATTGTACATTCCATGGTGGGTAAAACGTGTTAAATCAAATTCTCCCTCCAGCTCGTTATTAATACGCGTCAATATATTCAGATTAAATGCTCGGGTCACACCTTGTTTATCATTATAGGCTTTGGTTAAGACGTCGATATCTTTTTTCAGATCAAAACCAATCAACAATAAATCTTCATGATTCAAACACTTCCATATACTGTGTAAAAAACGTTTAGCGCTGGGAAAATCAAAATTGCCAATATTGGATCCCAGTAATAATACTAACTTGCGACTGTCGGAAATGCCTTCCAAATGACGGATACTGGCAAAATAATCACCGACAATGCCATGCGTAACCAATGAAGGATGAGAGAGGTTCAATGAGCTGACCAGATCCGCCATAGCCGTTTCCGAAATATCTATCGGAACATAGGAAAACTGATGGGTGGTTTGTAACATCTGGTTTAGCAACACCTTGGTTTTACGTCCATCCCCGGCACCCAGCTCAACGATTTCAAAGGGATCATCGGCGATAAAATCAGCAATCTCGCCCCCCACCTTATTAAGAATCTCAAACTCACAACGGGTAGGATAATACTCTTCCAGTTCTGTGATTTGCTCAAATAACCGACTGCCATGGGCATCATAAAAATATTTGCTGGGCAGAGATTTTGAAGGCGCGGAAAATCCCATCAACACATCAAAGGCAAACTGTTCTTTCAAGGCATCCTGTGTTTGATCCCGTAAGGAATCTAATACCAGATAGGTCATTACAAATCTCTTGCCAATCGAATACCAGTAAATGCCCAGCGATCTGATGGGCGATAAAAATTTCGATAGCTGGCGCGCATATGATGTTTTGGAGTCGCAACAGATCCACCTTTCAAAACATATTGGTTTGCCATAAATTTACCATTATATTCACCCAGAGCCGTATTAGTGGTTTTGAATCCAGGATAAGGTGCATAAGCACTGTTGGTCCATTGCCAGAGCAGACCGGTATCAAACGCATCACAGGCTCTTTCCGGTGAGGGATAAACCGTTTCATCAGGATCCCAGAAAGCCGTTTCTTTCTCAAACAATGCTTTATCTTTTGAGCAGTACGCCTCCAGTTCAAACTCGGTGGGTAACCTTGCGCCCAACCAGCGCGCATAGGCATCTGCCTCATAAAAACTGATATGGCTGACAGGTAAATTAGGATTTAATGGCTCTAATCCACTCAGATGATATTCGTCCCAGTGATGATTCTGTTTACGCCAGTACAATGGATGGCAGATCTGGTTTTGCTGCACCCAGTCCCAGCCATCACTTAACCAAAGTTCTGGTCGACGGTAGCCACCATCCGTCATAAAATCCATATACTCGCCGTTATTAATCAATCGATCAGCTAACTGAAAACCACTTATCCAGCGTCTGTGACGAGGACGTTCATTATCATAGGAAAACCCGGTCAGACGGGCTCCAAACAAGGAAATATTTTCTGTCGACTCTAACCAGCCCAGTGCCCTTGCAGGAAGCAGAAGTTTATCTGCATCGGCAGCTTGCTGATACGCCTCGGGCCAGGGCTGGTTGCCCAGAATAAATTTAATATCCATCAACAGCAGTTCCTGATGCTGTTGCTCATGCTGTATTCCGACAGCAAGAACTTCCAACTGCTGTTTAGAAAGCGAATTCGATTCAAAAAGCGCCACAATGGCTTCCGTAATCCGATGACGATAACTCATGATTTCTTTAACCGTCGGACGCGACAGCTGACCTCGGCTGGACTGTAACCAATGAGATCCCAGACTCTTATAATAGGAGTTAAATAAAAAATGATATTGCGGTGATTTACTGGTCTGAGCCAGATTCAGCGGTTCCAGAATGAAGCAGTCAAAAAACCACGAAGTATGCGCCAGATGCCATTTTGGAGGGCTGACAAATGCCGCCGGTTGCACCACTTGATCTTCAATTTCCAGTTTGGCGCAAATTTGTTCAGTCTGCTGGCGTACTTCTACAAATAACTGTTGTAGGGAGGAAAGAAGATCTTCAGTCATCTCACCCCTGAACGTTCGGTTTGTTGCTTGCTTATTCGTTGTCATTGATTCAACTCCATATCTGGGGTTTATCAATCACCTGACCGGTTTGAAGTCGGTGAGCAGTTTAACTTTTATACCGAAGAGCGAAGCCATAAACGGCTTCACTCAACAGCCTGTTAATTCACAACAGAATCGCCAATATAATGATAATGGGAATGGGGACACCTAAAAACCATAAAAGAATGGATCGCATGTTATTTCTCCCTGATAAAGACTGTCTGACATTACGCTGAATGATTAATGGATAACTGAATCACGTTGGCGACCACCTATTGTCGCCATAAAGCTGGCGATATACGCGCCAATCAATAACGCGATAAAAATCCATAGCGAGGCAAAGGTAGCCCCTTCCAATGCGGCATCAGCTGCTTCACGCGCGGCCTGTTCAGCGTCGGCAGCCGCTTGCTGAGCTCGATCGACTACCGCATTGACACGTTGCCCGGCCTCGCCTTCATCCAGTTCAGTATAGTTAGCGACTAACCCCACAATATATTGTTTATCATCTTCATTTAGCTCCCCGTCACGCAAGGCCTGAACGATAATATTGGATATTTCATCACGAACCTCGCCGTCTGCATGTTGTGCGACTTCCGCGCCAGGAGCGGTACGCAAAAGTGCATCCGTAAAGTAATCGGATGAGTCAGACACAGCTTTACTGATTGCAGGCATTGCTGAGGTTGCACCTTGTGCCACTGAAGCGCCAGCTTTGGCAGTACCACTAATCACCGCGCCCACACTGGAAAGAATTAAGACCGCGACCAGAAGCGTTGCCACAGCCCAACTGATCAGGCCATGTGCTGTGTCACGAAAATAGACTTCATCAATATTAATATCAGTCCATCGGGTTCTTAATCGACCGGCTATATAGCCACCCAATCCAGCGGAAACAAGTTGTGTTACCGTCAGCCAGATAATCGTTGACCAGCCAATGGTTTGCATACTCACACCTTCATTCTGCCAGGGCGAAATCACTGAAAAGCCTAATCCAAAACCTAAAATTAACATGATGAGAGTTATGGCCGCAGCGCTGACCGCTCCGGCAAAAATAGCTGCCCATGACACGCTGCTGTTGCTGTTTTCTGAGAGAGTTTCCATATCGCGTTCCTTTTAATTTGCTTTCAAATCCGGATTTGTTTTTTTTGAGGAAAATCACTTAGGCATTAGTTGCCCAGAAATTAACTTTTTTAAACGCCTGAATGACATTCAGGCAATTGAATAAAACAGAATTACAACGAATACTTTTCGACGTTTCCAAGTGTTGGAATAGCACTTTAGTTACTGTGCTGAGAGCGCTTTCAAAGATACAGTGAGGTTCAAGGTAACAACCTAATATACTGGCAGATATTACATAGGTTAAAGTTCACGAAAAATAATCATCCAGCGAGACTTCGGTGATCATTTCTGTGCCGTTAATGGTCAGGAATGACTCAGCAACAGATGGCTGAACAGGGCCAGACAAAAGCCGAAAACAGCTCCCAATGGTGGTGCCCAGTGTCTGGCGAGTTTTGATTGTGGGGCAATGTCCTGAAACACCAGATACAGAATGCCACCTGAGGCAAACAGCATAATCGCCCCGAGAATGGCGGGATGTTCAGATAAAAAGAAATATCCCGCCAATCCGGCTACCGGACCAAGCACAACAAACAATGTCATCTTGCCCAGTACATTGCCATGCCTGTTGTGCTGTTTCAGCTCACGATAGGCGTTAAAACCTTCGGGGAGATTCTGTAACCCTATCAACAATGCCAGTAAAGGTCCTGAAGCCGGGTTCAATGCCATCAACCCGCCTAACGCGATCGCTTCTGGCACATAATCCAATATCATGCCCAATAGTTGGGGAGATTCATTTTTGTGGAAACCGAGCAACCGTTCTATATAGAAAAAAATCAACCCGCCAGCGACAATAAACAAAATACCCCAAACTGAATCTCCCATATTCTCTATGCCTTCGGGAACCAGCACCAGCATCACCGCACCCAGCAAAATGCCGCCTCCCAAAGCGATAATAAAATGTCTTAATTCTTTTTCCAGCCATTGCGAATGTATCCGCTCAAAACTGGCCACAAAACCACCGACAGGGATGCAGATACCCGCGGCCATCGTGAGTAATACAATCTGTAAAACGGGTGAGTTATCCATTGGTGACCTTCATTACTTGCTGAGAATGCTGTTTATTAATGCATTCGATGTTAGATAAATTGACTGCACCTTTCCAAGCTGAATTTGAATATTTAAATCATTCATTAATCAGCACTTTTATCACATCCACATGTCAATCATTGAAACGCATCACCCAAAAAGCATGGAGAACGAACATGACAACACTCAAACAGGCAACTCAATTTCATCGCTTTATAGCCTATTTTCTGACAACAGTAACAGGGCTCATCCTCGGCGACGTGGCTATGGCTGACTCACCGAACGATAAAAATATCGTAAAAGAAGCTGACAGAGTTTCCCTGAATTTCCGCGAGTGGCGTGTTGAATGGAAAAATACCCGGCCACGGGATCCGTATGTCAGTCCCGATGGCAGCGTCTGGTTTGTCGGACAGGTGGGTGATTATGTGGCGAGACTGGATCCGCAAACCGGTGAAATGCAGCGTTTCGACATTCCTAAAGCAGGCCCGCATACCGTGATTGTCGATGCTGAGGGTTATCCCTGGTATGCCGGTAATAAAGACCGGCATATCGGCCGTCTGGATCCAGATACCGGTGATGTGACTCGTTTTGATATGCCAAAGGGTGTTAATGACCCGCACACAATGGATTGGACTTCAGATGGCAATATCTGGTTTACCGTGCAGCGTTCTGGCCAGGCCGGTTTTATCGGTAAATTAGCCACCGACTCAGGTGAGTTGGAAATTATTGAAGTCCCCGGAAACAATATGCGGCCTTACGGATTGGTTGTGGATAAGCAGAATCGTCCATGGATTGCCTTTATGGGCAGCAATGCCATCGGCACAGTGGATCCAAAGTCCATGCAACTCGATATCATTAACACCCCTGATGAAGAAAGTATTATCCGTCGAATTGGTCTGACATCAGATGGCCGTGTCTGGTGGGTGGATGCAGGTGTTGGTTATGTGGGCGTCTATAACCCGCAAGATGAATCCATGCAGCAATGGCGGACTCCGGGAGGCGAAGCCGCAGGCTTGTATGCGATGACCGTCGATAACCAGGATCGAATCTGGTACGTGGAAACAGGGTTACAACCAAACCGGTTTATCGGTTTTGATAGCAAAACCGAACAATTTATAGCGATAGATGAAGTTCCATCAGGCGGTCAGACTGTGCGGCATATGGTGTTTGACGAAACCAGCAATGCCATCTGGTTTGGCACCGATGCACATACCATTGGCCGTGCAGTGGTACCGGATTAACAGTCATAAAAGTACCAATTTATTATCTGCCAGAAAAATACGGTGGCCGGCTTTTCTCAGATTTGAATTAAAGTAAATTGGAGAAAATAACCCAGGCAGTCAGGCCTGTCAGAATAAATGACAACAATGCGAGCAGGCCGTCTCTGGCTATCAGCGCCAGGCCAAAAGCAACCAGGGCGATACCGGCTGCGTTGGCGCTGAAAGGGATGACTTCCATAAACGGTAGCATGACTGCAATCAAAATACAGACACTGGCTATCGCAAATTTGGCGGTCCCATTAACAAAGATCAACAAACGTGGTCGTATCAGTTTATCGATAAAGTGAGCAGGTCTTCGCAACCATCTCACAGCCTTTAATAACTTGTCACCAGGAACAGCACGTTGTAATAACCATTTTGGTAACCAGAAGTGTTCCTGCCCCGTCAATAACTGTATGGCGACTAAAAAGATAAACACGCCCATGATACTTGGAACCCCGGGGATATCGCCAATAACCGGTGCTAATATAATCAAGCCAGCCAAAAGCAACAGTGGTCCAAAAGAACGACGGCCTATCATATCCATAATAAGGTCAATCGAAACGTTTTGATTGGGCCTTTGCTCAGCCGCTTCACCAATACAATCAAACAATTCTTCGAGATCGGTTACCGGATGATTCTTACCCATCATTAGTTACCTGCTTAAAGGAAAAAGATGCTTTGGCACCCACCACAAAAACACCATCATGGCGATCAACTCGACTAATGATTGAAACACAATGACCACGACTGCCAGCTCATATGAAGCGGGCAACGCCAGGGCAATGGGTAACATCACAAAAGAATTACGGGTGCCAAAGCTGAATGCAAGTACCCTACCCTGCCGTGATGAAAGTTTAAATAACCTGGATAAAAGCCTGGCCATTACGGCCGTAATAGCCAGGAACAACAAAAATATTACTGATAAGTGGAATAATAAGCTGACGGACTGCAGCACGATAATGACTTGCGATATCGCAATAATAAACATCACCATGGCTAATAACAGCACCGGAAACCATGCCAGAAAATTGATTACCCGCTCACCATTATCCTGCTTCGCTAACCATTTTTGAGTCAGAAATGCCAGCATCAATGGCACGATAATCAAACTGAAAAATGCCCAAACCATCTCACCCTGTGCCAGATTCAGATGAAACTCATCACCGAGAAACAGCCAGAGATAGAATGGTAACAACAGGATTTGCAACAGCAGGCTTATCGGGGCAAAAGTGATTGCCAGTCTGGTATCACCACCGCCAAGCTGAGTAAAGGTAATAAACCAATCCGTGCACGGCACCAATAACACTAATAAAATACCCAGTTTTACAGCGGGGTCATCGGGAGCGACCAGCAGCAGACAGGCGACTGCAAGAGGAATCAACACAAAATTCCCCAGAATGGCTGCCAGTAGTACTTCAGGTTTGTAAAAAGCGTCCCGCAGATGCGTTAATGGAACCTGGGTAAACGTTGTATACATCAAGGCCGCTAATAACGGCCATACGACGATTTCCAACCGGCCACCCATCTCTGGCACCATAACACCCAAAATCAACCCAAGTAACACGGCCAACAGATAAATAAACAGCTGATTTTTTTCCAGAGACAGATGTGTCAATGATGGGATCCTTGCAGATAAAATAAAAAGCCCGAAATTATTATTTCAGTCGCCCGGGGTTTATGCTGTTTTTTCTTTTCCTGATTAACTGAAGTTAACGAACCTCGCTACCTGATGCTTTATAACTGGCAACATGGTAAACCGTATCTGCGCTTTGATGCTGAAGATGACAGAGCCAATTCACTACGTTTTTTCAACAAAGGATTTATCGATGCAACATATTTTCGGCAAAACAGTTCTTCCTACCCTCTTATCACTGTGTTTTATAACCGTGGTGCTTGCCGCTGAAGGTGAAGGTAAACAAGTCGTCATTGACAGTAAAGAGGGTAAAGAAAAAGTGACCATTGAAGAGTCACAAACAGGTGATCAATCAGGAGCTGGCACCGCTGTCACTGATGATCCGGTGGATGATCATAAAACGACTGATGAAGATGACAACACCGATAAGCCCAAATATCAGGAATAATGACACCTGTTATCAGATTAATTGACTAATGTCGGCCAGCCGTCGTTCTGCTCCAGAAACTGCAGCAGATTTTTAGGGCGATACGCCTCATCGTTATCCCAACGTTGTTTCACAGTCTGATGAATTAATACCTCACTTTTATTATGGTTTATAGGGCGATATAAAGGCCTTTTCGAACGATATATATGTTTACGTGAGTTATGCAAAGTCGCATCATAACGGCCATTCAAACTGCTTTTAAGATGCGTTTCGAGCACTAATCCAGCTTCAGCTGCCTGCTGCATCATCCATTCAAGTGGAATATCGGATAACAAGCCACCGGTTTCTTTATCCGGCGCATAACTCCCGCCAATATTGCTGTGTACACCGGCAAACCACACCTGTTTGAGATCCAGCTTTTCCCGCGGATCCCAGATGGTCGGTTCAAAATCTGAACGCACTTCATCGATCGCCATCGCATGTCGGGCAATATCGACATTAGGGCCGATTTTGGTATCGTAAAATTCGTCTTTTTTGTTCAATAAACCGAGAAAAGATATCGGAATACCTAATGCACCAACGGTATCCCATACGCCAACAAATTTAATCTGACGACTTTTATGTGAATGCGCTTCACGAAAAGCAATCGACTTTTTGCCATCCGGTGCGTAACTGTAACCGGGTTTTTTGTAATGCTCGAATGCCGCTTCAATCAGTCTGGCATCCGGTCGTTTGAGAATGCCGCAGTTATAAATCAAACCACTTAAACTGCGAACGGTGTAAGCGCCACGGCTAAAGCCAAACAGAAAAATCTCATCGCCCGGCTGGTAGTTCTGAACAATATAACGGTAATCGTCCATGATGTTTTTATTCAGGCCCTTGCCGGTGGTACCACCGAGCACCTGTTCATAATAAGAGCCGATTCCCCAGTCGTAAAATACCTGCTGCGTGATGCCATCAGACCCTCTCGGATCAATCGAACGCGCCATTCGAAGTACGTTGGTGGGGAAATCTTTGGCCAGATCCTTTTCCGGTCTATTCCAGGTACCGTCTGCACAAACTACTATCCGCTTTGTCATCAGCGTGCTCCGTCGGTCGTTTTATCCGGCAGCAAAGCGTTAGCTTACAGCTTTCATATCAGGCTCTCTGCCCAGAACATCAGTTGTGACAGTAAACCTGAATCATTTCAGAAACAATACCTTAACCAGTCATCTTTGAGGATTATGCTTTTTCTTCTGCCTCTTCTTCGGCTTCTTCCTCTGTACTTTTGCCTTTGCCCGAAAAGTCTTCGGTAAACACCTCGGACAGAATCAGCTGTTCAATATAACTGCGCTGAGAAGCCCGTACCGGGAAACGCACCACCAGATGAATTTCTGCAGCGGTAGGAACCTGAATCGTGACACGAGGATCAACCGAACTCGCATCCAACCCACGTTCATCACTCAGTTTCTGCATATAGATACGGGCATTTTCCAGATAGGGCTGACAATGTTTTGCAGCCGCCGACAATAAGGCCTGTTGGGCAGTTTGCCATTTATCCGTGCGTTTGAATGGCACGGTAAAAACATGCAGGACATATTGCCGGGTATAACTTTCATTTATGACAGGCTCGGAGACAAATAACGCATTGGGAATAACGGCCATACGTCCCGTACGTTGATGAGTAAGCTTTCCGGGACCCACTTCCAGAATGGTGGTCGCTAATAAGGTTTGATCAATAACGTCGCCACGGAAATCCTTGATTTGAATACGATCGCCAATATTAAACGAACCAGCACCGGTTTTCAGTAATGACCCCGTTACACACAAAATCAGTTCCTTGGTGGCCACTACAAAGGCTACGGCAATGGCAACCACCGATAACGCCAGCGTTCTGAGTTCTTCGCCCCAGATTAATATGAGCCCGAGAATGAAAATGAGAATAATGCCGTTGCGGGTCTGAACCAGCCATTTGCGACGTAATTCTGTGGAATCAATGGTTCGACGAATAAACCGGGAAGCAACAGAATTTAATACCAGCATCACCAGAAGCAGGAGAAAAGTGCTGCCAAACAAGCTGATAATCGGAGCAAAAAATGCAAAGGTTTCCTGGGAAATTCCAAGTTTTTCGTTCATTTAAGCAGCCTGTTACTTTAACGTTGAATATAACGTTACCAATAATACCCAAATCTTACACCGGATCATAAGCCGTCAGGATAATGGCATGAATCTAAGGACTTACTGACAATCCTGGATTTAAGCCGTAAAACGCTTCTTAACCAGCTAAAAAAATATCCTGCGATAGTGACGTATTGGCAGCCCTACGCTTAAAAAGTGCTTTTCAACAAAATTATTTATATCCGATTCAATGATCTAGTTGATTAGGTACGATAAATACGCCTGATTACCCTTTGCAGATGCATTTACTTCGATCATAATCAAACGCAGGCACGTCAATTCAACAAGAGGATCTACTCCGAATGATTAAACGACCCGACGCGACAAAACGTCTGTTTGTGCTTGATACCAATGTGCTGATGCACGATCCCACTGCTTTATTCCGCTTTGATGAACACGATATTTTTCTGCCCATGGTGGTACTGGAAGAACTTGATAGAGGTAAAAAAGGTTTATCGGAAGTCTCCCGTAATGTGCGCCAGGTCAGTCGTTTTCTCGATGATTTGTTAGAACAAGCCGCTGACAACGATGCGATTAATTCAGGTATTCCCCTGCCGAGTGTTATCAATAGTGATGTCCCTCAAGCCAGTGGTCGTTTATTTTTCCAAACCCGCCAGATGGCCGGAGAGTTACCCAAAGAATTACCCGGACAAATAGCCGACAATGCCATTCTTGCTGTTGCTATCAACCTGCAACAAGCTCAAATCGATACCAACGTTATTCTGGTTTCCAAAGATATTAATCTGCGTATTAAAGCCACTGTGTTAGGTATCTGCGCCGAAGATTATTACAACGATAAAGTACTTGATGATGTGGATCTGCTGTATCGCGGTTCCAGTGAGCTGAAAGCCGATTTCTGGGAAGATTTAAACCGCCTCGAATCGTGGACTGAAGATGGCCGTACCTTTTATCAGGTCGAAGGAGAAGTCGTCAAAGACTGGTATCCCAACCAGCTGATTTATTCACCCGGCGAAGAACGGGCCATTGAAGCGGTAGTGCGTAACAACAATGAAACCACCGCTGACATTGAGCTGATTCATGATTATCGTCGTGAGAACCATTCAGTCTGGGGCATTACCGCACGCAACCGTGAGCAGAATTTTGCGTTGAATCTGTTAATGGATCCGGAAATTGATTTTGTCACTCTGCTGGGACAGGCCGGTACCGGTAAGACCTTGCTGACGCTGGCCGCCGCCTTAACCCAATGTATCGAACACAAACGCTATGGTGAAATCATCATGACCCGTGTCACCGTACCAGTGGGGGAAGATATCGGTTTTCTGCCCGGGACAGAAGAAGAAAAAATGACGCCGTGGATGGGCGCGTTGATGGATAACCTTGAGGTACTCAACAAAACCGATGGTGGCGACTGGGGCCGGCAGGCAACCAATGATTTGCTGCAACGCTGGATCAAGATTCGCTCACTGAACTTTATGCGGGGTCGTACCTTCCTTAACCGTTTTATTATTATCGATGAAGCACAGAATCTGACCTCCAAACAGATGAAAACCCTGATTACCCGGGCAGGTCCCGGCACCAAGATTGTCTGTCTGGGCAACATTTCACAGATTGATACCCCATACTTAAGTGAAACCACTTCGGGTCTGACTTACGTGGTGGATCATTTCAAGAACTGGCCGCATAGCGGACATATCACCCTGCTGCGTGGTGAACGTTCACGACTGGCTGACTTTGCTTCAGAAAACTTGTAATCTGTTGTGTGATTAATGACATCGGGCGGCACTGGGAGAAATCCCCCAGGGTCACCCGATGTTTATACTTTATTAAATAAAATCAGCATTGATTCATTTATTGGGTCGCAGGCAACAGGAAGACATAAGATGAACGATATCCCTCCAACCGGTGCCGAACGCCGGGAATTTTTCCGCATTAATGATCGTTTGGTTATGTCCGTCGTTCCACTCAGCACTGCTGAAGCTGAGCAAATTGGTCAGGCCATTATTGATGCCACGCCTGAAGCCGGACAGTTGACTCAGCAAATGTCATCGATCCAAAAAAGTTTTAATCATCTGACCGACCAAATCGGTCATACCGACAGGGATATCGCCAGAGCCCTGCGAATGCTTGATGATAAAGTGAATCTGCTGGCGCAGAATGTTCAGTTATTACATACTCCGCTTAATCCTGAATCAGCCGCTGAGGTCAATCTTAGCGCTGGCGGATTAGCTTTTATGACAGAAAGTCCCTTCCAGCCCCGTTCCGCGATGGAAGTCAGAATGCAGTTATTGCCGGGCGGTTTGCATATTCGTGCCATTGCCAAAGTCATTGCCTGTGATCAATTAATTGAAAGTGTAGAGGGTAAAAGCTTTTATCTGCGAATGGCGTTTACTCACATGAGTGAAACTGATAGAAATATTCTGGTAAAACACACATTAAACCGACAGGCAGAAGAGCTGCGTAACAGCAAACCGGCTTAACTGAATAACAACATCATGTAACACCTTCTGCTTTATAAGCCTCCTGCCGTATTGGCTGATAAATCAACAGAGAGCGATTCATGTCTACCCAACTCTCCACTCTATACAGTTTCCGACGTTGCCCATATGCCATGCGGGCCCGACTGGCTATTACCATAGCGGGTAATGAAGTGGAATTACGCGAAGTAGTATTGAAAGATAAACCTGCTGAACTGCTGGAAGTCTCGCCAAAAGCCACCGTTCCAGTATTGGTGCAGACGAATGGCAAAGTTTTGCAAGAGAGTTTGGATATTATGCTTTGGGCGGCTGAAAATCATGCTATCTGGCAATCACTGGATGAACAGCAACGTAAGGAGACGTTTGTCCTGATTGAAGAAAATGATGTCAGCTTTAAACAGGCGCTGGACCGCTATAAATACGCTGACCGTTATCCCGAACATAATCAGCAGTTTTACCGCGAACAAGGCGAGCAATTTCTGGATAAACTGGAACAGCGTCTGACAAAACATCTGGGCTTAGTCTCCGATTCGCTGACCTTGGTGGATTATGCCCTACTGCCATTTATCCGACAGTTTGCTTTGGTGGATTGGGACTGGTTTGTCGAAGCGGATTATCCGAAACTGCAAAATTGGCTGAATGGATTTTTACAATCCGATTTGTTCAAACAAGTGATGCATAAATATCCGCAATGGCAGACAGGAGATAAAATCACTGTTTTCCCGGTAATGCAGCAACAATAAGCGTTATAAATTCAGATATACGCTGACATCTTCATCTTCAGCCAGCTTGGGCACAATCCCCAGACAGGGCGCCGCGATACGTTGCTTCAGACTTTGGATAATCGCGGTTGACTGCGAGTCATCAAGAAAGTCATTGGCTACCCACCCCACCAGCTTCAGACCCGAATCGGCAATCGCCTGAACCGTCAGCAGAGCATGGTTAATACAGCCCAGTTTTATCGCCACCACCAGCACCACCGGTAACTGTAATGCTTTCGCCAAATCAGCAATCGTTTGCTGATCATTTAATGGTACAAGCCAGCCGCCGGCACCTTCGACTACGATAGCATCTGCCTGTAACTGCATGGCAGCAAATTGGGTTTCAATTATATTCAGCGAAATAGTCTGGCCAATTTGTTCTGCTGCGAGATGTGGCGCAATCGCAGGTTCAAAGGCATAAGGATTGACCTGCAAATAAGGTAATTTGATATCTGCCTGCTGGCTTAAGGCCAGTGCATCCTCATTTTGCAATTGCCCATCCCGCCACTCACAGCCGCTGGCCACCGGTTTCATTGCCGCAACTCTGAGGCCTTGCTGTTGTAAGACTTTGATCAGTCCGACACTGATACGTGTTTTGCCGACTTCGGTATCGGTGCCGGTAACAAATACATGTTTAGTCATCAGAGCTTGCTTCTCAACTTTTCAAGACTGACTGGCACACATCCCTCTTCAGTCAAATGCAAAGAATTTTCACCCGCCCAGGCATGTCCATAAATCACTTCATAAGTGGCTGGAAGTTGTCCATTGACCCGGAATTGTTCACTGCCAGCTTTGACCTTGTTTAAGGTATTTTTTCCGGTTAATCCCCGGCGCCGTCCCTGATTGACATTACGGGCACCCAATTGCTGTAAATCGCGCATCATGCCGATAATATCGTTATACAAAAGACTGTGCCGATCACTGTCCAGCACGGGATCACTGAGTCCGGCGGCAAACATTGCTTCTGCCACATCATGCATATCCAAAAATACATTGATATGCGGATATTGATCCACAGCAGCCCAACTTTGACGCAGCTCTTGCAAAGTATCAGGCCCAAGCGTACTGAACATTAACAAACCACCGGGACGTAATACCCGCTGTATTTCCCGAAAAGCAAGTATCAGATCACACCACTGTAAAGCCAGATTGGCATATACCAGATCCACACAGTTATCAGCTAACGGTAATTGCTCAGCATCGCCTGTTATGAAGCGGGGTGATTTTTGCCCAGGTAGCCAGCGGCGCACTCCTTGATCATGCCGATAACGTTGTCTAGCCTGCTTGAGCATAGCGGGAGCAATATCCACAGCTATTTGTTGGGCGTCAGGATAACGATGTTGCAGTAAAGCCAGGTTGCGTCCGGTGCCGGTCCCCAAGTCCAGAATATGCTGGGGTTTGATTTTAACCAGTTCCAGACGTTCCAGCATTTCATCTGCCGTATCACGCTGTAAAATCGCCACATCATCATAACTGTTCGCTGCATTGCCAAAGGCACGCGCCACCCGGCTTTTTTCCGGTCGCAGAGTTTGCTCAGTCATGGAGAAACTCAATGATCTTATTGGCACACAATTGCGGTTGAGAGATAAACGGTGCGTGCCCTGCTCCGGCAATACGATCGATTGAAATAGTCCTGTTTAGACTCGATAAATTTTCCGCCAGCGTTATCGGTACCAGCTGATCGCGCTCACCAAAAATACATTTCACCGGTAGCGTTAATTGTGCCAACTCTGTACGTAAATCCAGTGTCTCAAGCAAATCTAGACCTGCCTGTAATGCTTCGGGATGGGCCACATTATCGGCGGTTTGCTCGGCCAGTAGCTGGATGGTCTCCCGACTACCTTCCGCACCACGTGCCTGTAACATAACAAAGCGTTTCAGGGTTTCCCGTTGGTTATGATCAAGCTGACCAGAAAATACCGAAAACACAGCTGAATCCATGGCATCTGGCCAATCGTCCGATGTCACAAATTTCGGGTTTGCCGCCATAAGGATAAGTTTACTTACTCGTTGGGGAAAACGTGCCGCAAATGCCAGGCTTAATTGGCCACCCAACGACCAGCCCAGCCAAGCAGCAGTTGTGGGAACAGTTTGCGTTAATTCACAGAGGATATTGTCGATTTGCAATGCGTCGGAATGCCATTCGGAGGCACCATGTCCGGGGAGATCAACAAGATGTAAAGTGAATTGTTCAGCCAGTAAATCAGCCAGTGGTTGCCACACACCGCTATGCATACTCCAGCCATGCAACATCACCAGATCCGGCCCTTTGCCAATCTGTTTAATGAACATAACTAAGCTCCAAAGCATCGAGTAATTTATTAATATGCTCGGCTTCGTGGGATGCAGACAGCGTAATACGCAATCTGGCAGTATTTTTCGGCACTGTCGGCGGACGGATAATGCCCACTAAAATGCCTTGTCGTTCCAGATCCTGTCCCAATTTAAGGGCTTTTTTGTCATCGCCGATAAGCAGCGGTTGAATCGCCGTTTGTGAGGGCATTAACGGTAAACCTAATTGAGTCGCACCATCGCGCAGCTGTTTGATAAGTTGCTGTAATTTATCGCGCCGCCAGCTTTCTTGTTTAATCAGCTTTAAACTGGCCAATGTCGCTGCGGCGATGGCCGGAGGCTGTGCAGTGGTGTAGATAAAACTGCGAGCCTGTTGCACCAGAGTTTCAATCACTACTTCATCAGCGGCAACAAATGCCCCTGCTGTGCCAAACGCTTTGCCAAAGGTGCCGACTAAAATCGGTTTTTGCTGTGTTAATTCAAAATGCTCAATCACACCGCCGCCGTTTTGACCAAGCACCCCAAGACCATGGGCATCATCAATTAACACCCCTGCTTTGTGCTGTTCGGCCAAGTCCATGATTTCAGGTAAGGGTGCAATATCCCCGTCCATACTGAACACACCATCACTGACAATCAATTTATTTCGGGAGTTGGCGGCAGTGTACAAACGCTGATGTAACAAAGCCATATCGGCATGGGGGTAACGTAATTGCTGAGCTTCGCTAAGGCGGCCGCCATCCAGTAATGATGCGTGATTCAATTTGTCCTGTACCAGCACATCGGTTTTGCCAAGCAGCCCATCAATCACACCGATATTGGCCATATAGCCGGTGGAAAACAATAACACTCGTTGCTGGCCGGTAAATTCTGCAAGAGCCTCTTCAAGCTGATGATGATAACGGCTGTGTCCGGTTAGTAAATGCGCTGCACCACTGCCAACGCCTTCACGATCCAATGCCTCGGTAAAGGCTTTTTTTAATGTGGGATGTGCTGCTAGGCCTAGATAATCATTACTGCTGAACGACAATAATTTACGGCCATCCAATACGACCTCAACACCCTGTTCACCATCACGCAACCGCGAGCGACGATACAAACCAGCAGCTTGTCGTTCTTTTAACGCTTGTTGAAGTTGTGATTGCCAGGGAAGTTGTGACACGAAAGCGCCTCGATAAATCAGCTACGTGAAGCAATTGAAAAGGCGATTGCCTTTAAGTGAAATGCTCTGTGCGGCAAGACCACACAGAGCATCCAATTAGTTATGCAAAGGTTTATGCAGCTGAACAGTGTTTATCTTCCTGTTGCTGCTGACCGACTTGTAACGGTGTGATCCCCAGACGTTTGAATAAACGTTGATCATGATCGGTATCTGGATTGTCTGTAGTAAGCAGTTTTTCACCATAGAAAATCGAGTTGGCACCGGCCAGAAAACTCATTGCCTGCAATTCATCGGTCATGTTTTCACGACCGGCAGAAAGTCTGACAAAAGATTGCGGCATCATGATGCGCGCTACCGCGATGGTGCGAACAAATTCAAATGGATCCAGGTTGTTGATGCCATCCAGTGGTGTGCCTTCGACTTGAACCAAGAGATTAATTGGCACACTTTCAGGATGACTTGGCAGGTTGGCCAAACTAATTAATAAACCGGCTCGATCTTTACGGCTTTCGCCCATACCGACAATACCGCCACTGCACACATGAATACCGGCTTCACGAACATGACTTAGGGTATCCAGACGATCCTGATAAGTACGGGTGGAAATGATTTCGCCATAAAATTCAGGCGAGGTATCGAGGTTATGATTGTAGTAATCCAAACCAGCATCTTTCAAACGTTTGGCCTGGTGATTTTCCAGCATGCCCAGCGTAACACAGGTTTCCAGCCCCATATCCTTGACGCCTTCAATCATCGCCACAACACGATCCACATCGCGATCTTTCAGGTTACGCCAGGCAGCCCCCATACAGAAACGGCTGGCACCGGTGGATTTGGCCTGTGCTGCGGATTCAAGCACTTTATCCAGCGGCATTAACGGTTCAGCTTTCACAGCCGATGGATGATGTGCACTTTGCGGGCAGTAACCACAATCTTCGGCGCAACCACCGGTTTTGATGCTCAGCAAGGTACTGATTTGCACAGCATTGGCATCAAAATTCTGCCGGTGAATGGTTTGAGCTTTGTACATCAGATCCGCAAATGGCAAATCAAACAAGGCTTCAATTTCCGCCTGCTGCCAGTCATGGCGAAGCGGTGCGGTCTTTTCTGCTATATTTTCAGTCATGGGCTTCTTCATCAGATTTAATGGATTAATAACATGATGGTCAGAAACTTTAGTGCCGTATTGACGCATCGTTTGGCGGAATTATACAGCAAACTGTTGCCGATTCCCTGCTTCCTCTGTGGTGACTTTAGTCCAGATGATGTGCTTTGCAGCGCCTGTGCAGATGAGTTGCCGTGGTTGGATACGTGTTGTCAGCAATGTGCTATACCGCTGAATGAAACAGGAATTTGCGGCCAATGCTTGCAACAACCGCCACCACAGCAATCAACTGTTGCATTGTTTCGTTATGAAGCGCCAGTTAATCATTGTATCGCTGCTTTTAAGTTTCATCAGCAATTGGCATTTACACAGCTTTTTGCCCGACTGCTGGCAGATAAAATCCATCAACGACACCAGCCATTGCCCGAAATACTTATCCCTGTCCCATTGCATCCCAGTCGGTTACGCGAACGTGGTTATAACCAGTCAGCTCAACTGGCCGCTGCGCTGTCGAGAAGACTTGGTGTAGCAACCGATAAACACGGTTTGATCCGCCAGCGTAATACCAGTCCACAATCCGGCCTGAGCGGTAAACAACGCAAACGTAATCTAAAACAGGCCTTTGCCGTTGCTAAAGCATTGCCTTACAAACATGTTGCACTGGTCGATGATGTATATACCACGGGACATACGGTCGCCGAAGCCAGCCGATGTTTACAGCAAAATGGTATAGAGACAGTAGAAGTATGGACAATTGCCCGCGCAATACGCCATTATTAGGTCTCACCTCACTCATTTCAGTGCTCAAGGCTGTTGCATGCCTCAAAAAGACGTGACGACGCTTCAAGATCGATTGGATGATCTGCTCCGTATTGCCAAAAGCAATGAGCGGAAACAGCTCAACTTTCAGCAATATGAATTAAGCTTGCTGAATAGCAGCGGCCTGGAGCCGTTACTGAAATTGATCCTCGAAGAACATAAACATCGCTTTCAACTGACGACCGTCACGCTGATGTTGCATGATCCGGAATATGAATTCCAACGTTTGCTGGAGTCAGTGCCAGAAATACAGCAATGGCAGAACCATTTGTTATTTACCGAATCCGTTCAACGTCTGGAACAGTTCTTCAGTTTACGGCGCATTCCACGTCTGACCAGCTTTTCACCTCATCAACATCAGCAACTGTTTCCCTCACATAGTGAATTGGGATCAGTCGCCCTGCTCCCCCTGATACGTCAGAATCAATTAATTGGCAGTCTGAATTTAGGCAGCCGCAATCCCAATCGATTTCAATCCAATATCGGCACACAGTTTCTGCAACATCTGGCTGCCGTGGTATCAGCCTGTATCGAAAATGCGCGTTTGCATGAAGAAGTAAAACTGGTCGGTCTGCGTGATCCACTGACCGGCGTGAATAATCGTCGTTTTTTTGATCAGCGCATCGTGGAAGAGTTCAGTCGGGCTATTCGTAACAAAACTGCTTTGTCCTGTTTATTTGTTGATCTGGATTATTTCAAACGCATAAACGATAGTCATGGACATCAAACTGGCGATCAAGTGCTTAAGCATGTCGCCCAGCTGCTTAATGACAGCCTGCGCCAGGGTGATGTGCTGGCTCGCTACGGTGGTGAGGAATTTGTCGTATTGTTAGCTGATGCCAGTGGTGTGGTCGCAGCAGATATTGCAGAACGGATGCGGAAAACAGTTGCTGAAACGCATTTTACTGCTAATTCAGGGAAAACATTACGCGTCACCTTGTCAGTGGGTGTATCGACTCTGGAGCCTGGCAGTAATATGACCGTAAAACGCTTATTGCAATCTGCAGATCAGGCTGTGTATGGCGCCAAACTGTCCGGACGCAATCAGGTAAAGGTCAGTGCTGAGGCGTGAGATCAGCTTGTGGCGCTGAATAACAGTCTTTACAATCAATTCCATACTACAACGTAAGAGGATGCAGTGAATCAACTGAAAGCATTTTCAGATGCATTTATGCATGCAATGAAAAACCTGCTGCCCATCGTGATTGTAGTGGTTATTTTTCAAACCTTTATCTTACAGAGTATTCCTGATGACACCCTGAGCATCAGTATCGGGTTGTTTATCGTGGCTATTGGCGTCGCATTGTTCCTGCGGGGTCTTGAGCTCAGTATTTTCCCGGTCGGCAAAAGCCTTTCCAATCAATTTACCAAACGTGGTTCCTTGTGGATTTTATTGTCATTTGGCTTTGCCCTGGGCTTTTCAGCGGTCATTGCTGAACCGGCATTAATTGCCGTAGCCGAACAGGCCCAGGAAATCAGTGAAGGGCGAATTGATGCATTGATCCTGCGTTTTCTGGTAGCCATATCAGTGGGTTTTGTAGTCGCTCTCGGGGTATTTCGGATTTTATTTGGCTATCCACTCCACTGGTTTATGATCATTGGCTATCTTACTGTCGTGACCATCACCTTTTTTACTCCGGCTGAAATTGTGGGTCTGGCTTATGATTCTGGCGGTGTGACCACCAATATTGTGACAGTGCCATTAATAGCAGCTTTAGGTATTGGTTTAGCCTCATCCATTCGTGGGCGTAATCCACTTATTGATGGCTTTGGCATTGTGGCAATGGCTGTGATGGTACCGATGATAACGGTGCAGCTGTATGGGATTGTCGTGTTCAGTGGGGCTGAAACTGCACCGGCAGCAGATCTCAGTATAGACACGGCTCAGCAAGAGGCTATCTCCGGTCCGATGACCATGCTGATGGATTTACTGGGCATGGGGGGCGATGTCTTGCCTATCATCATCACTATCCTGTTTTTCCAGTATCTGGTGTTAAAACGCCCGTTAACTAACCCACGTAAAGTGGTTTTAGGCTTTGCTATGGTGTTATTTGGTTTATATGCATTTGTGGTCGGTTTGAAAATGGGTTTGTTTCCCATCGGCAGCAGCATGGCTGAACAGCTGATAAAAAATCAGCACATTGTCTATGTCTATCTGTTTGCTTTTGCCATAGGTTTTGCCACAACCATGGCGGAACCCGCCTTGATTGCTATCGGTCAACAGGCTGAGGAAGCGGCTTCCGGCAGAATAAATGGCAATGTCATTCGAATATTAGTGGCTATAGGGGTGGCGGTTGGCATCACTATCGGGGTACATCGCATCATCTCCGGTGACTCCATCCACCATTACATCATTGGCGGTTATTTAATTGTCATCGTGCTTACTCTGATTGCACCCAAATATATTGTGCCTCTGGCATATGATCTTGGTGGTGTAACAACCTCCGAAGTAACCGTGCCCTTGGTGACGGCACTGGGTATTGGCCTGGCAACACATATTGAAGGTCGTAATATTCTGATGGATGGTTTTGGCCTGATCGCCTTTGCCTCTATCTTTCCAATCATAACGGTCATGCTCTATGCTATTGCTATGCATCTCATGACGACATTGAAAAAGGTAAACGCATGAAATTTTCAGTTCTTGTCGCGATTGTTCCGGAAGAAAGCGAACAGGCTGCCATTGATGCAGCAAGAGATTTGGGCGCGGGTGGTATTACGTTAATGAGTGCTCGCGGTATCAGTAATAATGCCAAAAAAACATTCTTTGGCCTCAGCTATGACGGTAGTCAAAGTGTTTTATTGATGGTGCTGGAAAAAGGCCTTTCACTGCAGGTAGTCAAAGCCATTCAAAAAATTCTTATGCCCGATAATCAGGATTCGAATGGTCTGGTTTTTACCCTGCCACTGGAACATCTGGCTGGTATTGATACTTCTCAGGTAGAAAAATTCCAGCAGCATTTACGAGAGTCTCTCTAGATATCAAGGATTACCCCGATGCGATTAGTTAAAGACGTTATGATTTCCAACGTGGTGACAATTTCACCGTTTGCCAAAATGCGTGAAGCGTTAAGCCTGATGAAACGCCACAAGATAAAATCTCTGGTAGTCGACAAACAGAATCATCATGATGCGTTTGGTTTGATCACCTATAGCGATATTCTGAAAACCGTTATTGCTGAGGAAGGTGATATTGATCTGCTCAATGTTTACGATATCTGTGCCAAACCCGTCATTACGGTTGGGGAGGATTTATCGATAACACATGTTGCCACTTTGATGACCACGCACCGGGTAAAACGTTTGTTGGTGGTGAACAATAACGATCTGATTGGCTTGGTAGCAATGAATGACATCATGGAACAACTGCTAAGCGAAATCGAATAAAACGTTAATCCAATAGCTTGATTGCACTGGGATGCTGCACATACAAACTGTATTGATCACCCCGTTTCGACATCCAGCCACGGACCTCCAGAGACTTATTCAAATAGTCTTCTAATGACGGAAACAGGGTCTGCTGTTTTTTGGCAATACGCAGGCTTACCGTGTTGTTGACCTTTAATACCCAGTAATCCCGGGTTTGTGATTTTGATTTGGCCGTTAATCGCCAGCGTTGCCAGCCTCGATAAGCCGTTTCATTAATCGTTGACACTTTACGAGGTTGATATTGTTTATCCGCCCATATGCCTTTTTTCTGTTCTAAAGCTTGTTCTTGGGCTGCTATCAACTGGTCTGCATAGTGTAAATTAGGTGGCTGCAAAGTCAGTGCTGCCAGCCCCTGTTGCAACAGTTTTTCGTTAATAAAGTCGCCATCAGGTGTCCAGGCATAGGCTAACAACCGATCATAACGATCACGTTTTTCAGCATCATATTGCAGATAGACCTGCCCCTTTTTTAACTGATTTCTTAACCAGTCCCTGGCTGCGATACCACCGGGTTCGGCTTCGCGGTGCCGTGAACTGATTTCCGGCGTATTGATACTCAGTAACCTGACCCGTTCATTATTTTCCAGTACCAGTGTATCCCCGTCATAAACCCGTTTTACATTAAATAAATAACGATTGGAATTGGGTTGAAGATCGAGAACCTCAGCAGCCGGGTCAACCGGTTGATCTGAGAAAATTTGCCGACCGCTTTCATCTTTCCATTGATAAATCTCGGTGGCACCGACCGAAAAAGATAAGCAAACCAGCAGAAAAACCGAATAGCAATATCTCGCCATCAATTAAACCAGACTGTAATGCAGAACAATACTGAAAAACACCACCGCGCCTACCCAGTTATTATTCAGAAAGGCTTGTAAACAGGCATTTCGCTCACGATCTTTGCTCAGGCGTAATTGATAAATAAACAGCATAGTCGCTATCAATAAGCCCAGGTAAAACACCATGCTCAGCTGCAATTGCAGACCTATCAGGAGCATGATCAGCAAAAAACCAAGTTGTAATAATGCTTGAATCAACAAGTCATTTTTACCGAATAAAATCGCGGTAGACTTCACTCCGGCTTGCAGATCATCTTCACGATCGGCCATCGCATAAAATGTATCGTACATGGTGGTCCACACAATATTGGCGACAAATAACCACCAGGCAATGACTGGCAAGCTATTGGTCTGGGCGGCAAACGCCATTGGTATTGCCCAACCAAACGCCATGCCCAATACCAGTTGCGGCAGGTAGGTAAAGCGTTTCATAAAGGGATAGATCGCCGCCAGCATCACGGCCACCAGCGACAACATAATTGTGAACGGATTAAGGAATAGCACCAGCAGAAACGCCAATAAAGACAGGGTCACAAAGGCCAACACTGCCTGTTTTGCAGTCAATGCCCCGGTCGCCAATGGTCGGTTTTCGGTACGCCATACCTGACCATCGATATGCCGATCGGCATAATCATTAATCGCACAACCAGCTGCTCGCATTAAAACTACACCCGCAATAAAAATCAGCAGAATTTTGATATCAGGCAGTCCACCAGCGGCAATCCACAATGCGGCTAGGGTTGGCCACAGCAGTAATAAAATACCTATTGGCCGATTCATTCGTGTCAGTTGCCAGTAAGGCTGCAGACGACTCCATATGCTTATCATTTAGACCAATCCTGATGGGGTAAGAACATTTCACAGACCAATAAGCTGTTATCGGCAAAATAAAAGCACGAACGCCTTGCCCACATAATTGCACTATCGTCCATCTCAATACCGCTTTGTTTTGCCAATTCAAACAGGCTGTGTCCTGCCCGCAAACTGGCAACTTCCAGAGAGCCACGTTTAATGGCCGGATCCGTAAACAGAATCTCACCCAATGAACGGTTACCCAGATGATGAATATGCAAATGCGCCTGCAATGCCTGATAGCTGACACGCGGCACAATGGTGCGGGCAAATACACGGGCTTCATCCCCGTCGCGCAAAATCACCTCACGACAATAGACATGTTCATGTAAGGGTTGCTCAAGTTTCAAAGCCTCCTCAGTCAATGGTTTTTGCCAACCGGACTGCTGCAGATCCACACTGAATTGCTGCTGACTGGTCTGTTGCAAGCGCAGGGTCAACGAACCTTTATCGGTTAGCCAGCCAGCCAATTCGTTTGGCAGCTTGGCAGTCGCAGCAGGATGCCAGTGTGCTTGGCTTTTCATCATAAAAAATTGGAACTCATACTTGTCCGAAGCTCAGTTTGGTGCCGAACCAGCGGTTGATTAACGGTGCGACTTTGTCTGGATGGTGTTTTATTAATGTTTCAGCCGCTTTGGTCACGGCGGGCAACAAATCCTGATCGGCCAGTAAATCGGCCACACGAAACTGGGGCAATCCCGTTTGTCTTGTACCCAATACTTCGCCCGGCCCGCGAATTTCCAGATCGCGCTGGGCAATCACAAAACCATCATTACTTTCACGTAAACAGGCCAGTCGGGCCAGACCATTTTCCGACAGCGGCGGATGGTACATCAATACACAATGACTCTGTACCGTGCCGCGTCCTACCCGGCCACGTAACTGATGTAATTGAGCCAGACCAAGCCGTTCGGCATTTTCAATCACCATCAAACTGGCATTGGGCACATCCACGCCGACTTCAATCACCGTAGTCGCCACCAGCAGATCAATTTCACCCTGTTTGAAGGACTGCATCACTCGCTCTTTATCTGCCGATTTCATCCGTCCATGTACCAGCGCAATACGCAGATCAGGTAATGCCTGCTGCAATTGCTCAGCGGTATCTTCTGCTGCCTGACATTGTAAATGCTCAGACTCTTCAATCAAGGTGCACACCCAATAAACCTGACGTTTTTGCTGACAGGCGACATGGATTCGTTCAATCACTTCCTGACGCCGATTGTCGGCGACTACCACCGTAGTCACCGGTTGCCTGCCGGGAGGTAACTCATCAATAACGGATACATTTAAATCGGCATACGCTGTCATCGCTAAGGTGCGGGGAATCGGCGTAGCGGTCATCACCAGTTGGTGTGGCAGAATATCCACCGCTTTGCCTTTATCCCGTAAGGCCATGCGCTGATGCACCCCAAACCGATGCTGTTCATCAATAATCACCAGACCCAGTTTATTAAACGTCACCTCATCCTGAAATAACGCATGGGTGCCCACAGCAATGTTGATTTCACCTTCAGCCAGTGCGGCGATAACCTGTCGACGCTGCGCTGCTGTTTGTTTACCGGCACACCACCCGACCTGAATACCTAACGGCTCAAGCCAGTTACGAAATGTCTGATAATGCTGTTCGGCTAATAATTCTGTGGGCGCCATCATCACCGCCTGATAACCACTGGAAACAGCCATTAATGCGGATAAAGCGGCCACCACGGTTTTGCCGGATCCGACATCGCCCTGCACCAGTCGCTGCATCGGCATAGTCTGTTGAAGATCTTCACGGATCTCTCTGATAACACGTTGTTGAGCGCCGGTTAATGGAAACGGCAGCTCTTGTAAAAACTTTTTACTGAACAGATCAGCATTAAACATGGGTGCCTGATGTTGCTGAGTACGATAGCGAATCTGCCGCATGCTGAGTTGTTGGGCCAGCAATTCTTCAAATGCCAATCGTTTCTGGGCAGGATGCTCACGGGAGATTAACTGACTGACATCACAATCCGGCGGAGGTAAATGCACAAATTTCAAGGCTTGCGTCAGATCAAAATGTGCAACGCGCGGATCCAGTAAAGCTTCAGGCAAGTAAGCCGGCATGGTTTGCTGATCCAGCAGATTCAGGGCCTGAGTTAATAATTTACGCCAGGATAGCTGGTGTAAACCTTCAGTCGTTGGATAAACTGGGGTTAAGGCTTCTTCGACAGCAAACGGTGCATCACCCTGAATTAACTGATATTCGGGATGCACCATTTCCAAAGCTGACGGGCCACTGCGTATTTCACCAAAACAGCGAATTCGCTGACCTTTTGCTAATTGCTGTTGCTGGCTTTTGGAGAAATGAAAAAAGCGTAATACCAAAGCACCAGTGCCATCGCTGACGTGACAAAGCAATGATCTACGCCGTCCAAATTTAACCTGACTGAGCTGGATAACCCCTTCAACCAGTTTTTCCTGTTGTGGCCGTAAACTGCCGATAGGCATTAACCGCGTTCGATCCTGATAGCGTAATGGCAGATGAAACAGCAAATCCTGAATCTGGCGGATCCCCAGTTTTTCAAGCTTCTCGGCGAGTTTTTCACCCACGCCTTTCAGCGATGTGACCGGATCGGCAATGGCCAGCTCAGTCACTTGTTACGGTCACTAAATATCGACGTTATGCGCCAAGATGCAGAATAGCATCCATTTCAACAGGTACGTCTTTTGGGAGAGACGCGACACCAATCGCTGCACGTGCTGGATATGGTTGTTGAAAGTAGTCAGCCATGATTTCGTTGACGGTGCCGAAATGCGCCAGATCGGTCAGATAAATATTCAGTTTGATGACGTCTTGTAAACTTCCGCCCGCCGCGGCTGCAACAGCAGATAAATTATCAAACACCCGACGCACTTGTGTAGCGAAATCACCTTCAATAACCGTCATGGTTTCCGGCACTAAGGGAATTTGACCGGACAAGTAAACAACATCGCCAACTTTGACTGCTTGTGAATAAGTTCCAATCGCTTCTGGCGCGTTGCTGGTGTGAATGATTTCTCGGGACATAAAAACTCCGGCTAAGTCGTCTTAAAACGACAGATTAAACAAATCAGTTATTAATACGGTTAATGCGTTCGACCATTTCCAGTTGGCGTAAACGACGGATAATGCGGGCTAAATGCTGACGATTAGTGACTTCAATGGTTAGCCGCAGATGGGTAAATCCACCGTCGCGTTCGTCAACCATGACATTATCAATATTGGACTCAGCCTCTGAAATCACCGATGCAATGGTCGCCAGTGCACCACGTTGATTGCGTAAATGCATCATCAAATCCACCGGAAAATCACGGTTAATTTCTTTGGCCCAGGCGACATCCAGCCATTTTTCATTCTGCTCACGTAAATGCGTAGTGTTTTTGCAGCTGCGCTGGTGAATGATAATGCCACGACCTGCACTGACAAAACCGTGAATCGGATCACCCGGGATCGGATGACAGCAGCGGGCAAAATTCACCACCATGCCTTCCGTACCGGCAATCAACAACGCCTGTGGTTCTTTATTCGGTGTTTCTTCCTGCAGCAGCTTTTGTGCAACCAGTAAGGCGGATATATTCCCCAGCCCAAGATCGCTTAATAATTTATCAAAATTATCCAGCTCATATTCTTTCAATAAAGCATTAATACGTTTGATTGGAATATTTTCCAGTGCAGTGGAAAACGCTGTCAGGTGTTTGTTCAGAAGACGCTGCCCAAGCTGAATCGCCTCTTCACCCTGCAGATGTTTCAGATAGTTGCGAATATTGGTGCGCGCTTTAGGGGTCACCACAAAATTCAGCCAGGCCGGATTCGGGTGTGACGTCGGAGAAGTGATTATCTCGACAGATTGTCCGGTTTCCAGTTGCGAGCTTAATGGCACCAGATGACGACCCACACGAGCCGCAACACAGCTGTTACCCACATCAGAATGTACGGCATAAGCAAAATCGACGGCTGTAGAACCGCGAGGCAACGTTAAAATCTCACCTCTTGGAGTGGAAACATAAATCTCATCCGGGAATAAATCGATACGCAGATTTTCCAGAAATTCCATCGAATCGCCAGAACCTTTCTGCATTTCCAGAATGCCTTGCAACCACTGTCGGGCTTTACGATGCGCCAGGGTATTGCCGGCGGCCTCACCCGATTTATAAAGCCAATGAGCAGCCACCCCGGCTTCTGCCAATTGATCCATATCACGGGACCGTATCTGCACTTCTATCGGCACCCCATAAGGACCAAACAATACGGTATGCAATGATTGATAGCCATTGGCTTTGGGAATCGCAATATAATCTTTGAACTTGCCCTGCACCGGTTTGTACAGGTTATGTACTACGCCAAGCATGCGATAGCAGGCATCCACATCATCAACAATGATACGGAAAGCATAGACGTCCATGACTTCTGAAAACGACAGCTGTTTGCTGACCATTTTCTTGTAAATACTGTAAAGATTTTTCTCGCGGCCCTGAATATCGGCACTGAGACCTTCCTGTTCCATTCGGTTAAGAATAGATGCGGTAATCTGACTGACGATTTCCTTACGATTACCGCGTGCTTTACGGATAGCATCGCCCAATACACGATAACGAATCGGATACAGCACATGGAAGCCCAGATCTTCCAGTTCACAGCGCATCAGATTCATTCCCAATCGCTGGGCTATCGGGGCATAAATTTCTAAGGTTTCATTGGCAATCCGGCGACGTTTTTCCGGTCGCAAATGACCCAGCGTACGCATATTGTGCAGCCGGTCAGCCAGTTTGACGATGATAACCCGGATATCCCGCGACATCGCCAGCAACATTTTTCGCAGATTTTCTGCCTGAGCGTGTTGGCGGGTTTCAAATGCGGCCTGCGCCAGTTTGGTCACACCCTCGACCAGTTCAGCAACCGGCTCACCAAACTCGGCAATGACATCACGCTTAGACATTTCCGTGTCTTCAATAACATCATGTAACAAACCGGCCATGATGCATTCATAATCCATATGCATCATTGCCAGAACATGCGCAACTGCCAGGGGATGGGTGATATAACGCTCACCACTGCGTCGGGTCTGCCCTTCATGACATTGTTCGGCAAAATGATAAGCTCGCCGGATGGACTCGACCTGATTATTTTCTAAATAATTGGAGGTCGCAAAACACAGATCATCTATCGTGAGCTTAGGCTCAGACTCCTGAATGAAGTCGAGCTCAGAGGCAACAGAAGGTTTTGCGCTCACAATACTTAAATTTCGCTTTGCAGCTCTTCGTCGCTGACAATGCTTTCTTCAGCATGCTGACGAGCTGAGGTTTTGGTTAATATCGTGCGGTCAACCAAACCGGCTGCAATTTCACGCAACGCCAGAACGGTTGGCTTGTCGTTGTCGACTGGCACCATTGCATCATCACCCATGGCAATTTGGCGAGCGCGTTTTGCGGCGACCAAAACCAGCTGGAAGCGGTTATCTACGTTTTCGAGGCAATCTTCTACTGTGGTACGTGCCATGATAATTTGTCCTGTGGTTAAAACATGTAATTTTACGAGAGATGCGCCGCTTAAGCCAGCAAGTCAGCCAATAAGGTACTGTAGTTTGACTGCTGAACAGCCAGTTTGTGCCGACTGGCAACGATAATCGCAGTCAGGCTGGCAAGTGCATGATCAAAGTCATCATTCACGATCAGATAATCAAATTCGACATAATGTGACATTTCGCTCTCAGCATCCCGCATTCTGCGCGAAATTGTCGCTTCATCATCCTGGCCACGACCTCTTAAACGTTGTTCAAGCGCTTGTTTGGAGGGTGGCAAAATAAAAATGCTGCTACTGTCAGGAAAGTTTTTTCTGACCTGCTGGCCGCCCTGCCAATCAATCTCCAGGATGACATCATTACCCGCATGCAACTGATGATGCACTGCGGCAGACGACGTACCGTAACTATTATCAAATACGGTGGCGGATTCAAGAAAATCCCCTGCATCACGCATCTTGCTGAAAATATCCTGGCTAACAAAGAAATAATCTTCTCCATCAACCTCACCGGCTCTGGCAGGTCGGGTGGTATGCGAAACCGATAACCGGACATGCGGATCCTGTTTAACCAAAGCCCGCACTAAACTGGTCTTTCCGGCACCTGAAGGCGCCGCCACAATAAATAAACTTCCAGACATTTTGATACCTTGCAGATTGCGCGGTTTCAGTTTTGAAACCTGTATTCACTAAGTCAAAACAATACTGGTTTACGCTTTTTTGTGCCAGTTTTTTGCAAAGCTAAAAGCAGACTAAACGGGGCTTGACTAACCCGCATCGATAATCTTATGGCAACTTCAGCATAGAAAAAATTCTGTATGCTATTCCAAACAAAAATAAATCTCATTATCATTGTAATACATATTAACTACGGAGTGTTCTATGCGTAAAGCAGGTATTTTTCTAAGTGTTTGGCTGGGATTAAGCGTATTACTCGTCACAGGTTGCAGCAGTGATTCCCACGATGAAGTTAATCTTTACTCTGCCCGAATTGAATCGCTGATCAAACCGTTGCTGGACGATTTCACCGAAGAAACGGGCATCAAAGTCAATCTGGTTACCGGTAACGCTGATGAGTTATTGCAACGCTTACAAAATGAAGGGCGTAATACACCGGCAGATATTTTATTAACAACCGATGCAGGCCGTTTGCATCGGGCAATGGAAATGGAACTGATACAACCTGTTGAATCAGATACTCTGAAGCAACGTATTCCATCGTCATATCGCCACCCTGAAGATTACTGGTTTGGTTTATCGCTGCGCGCACGTCCGATTATGTATGTGAAAGATCGCGTTTATCCTGCAGAACTTTCAACTTATGAAGCGTTGGTGGAGCCTCGCTGGAACAACAGAATCTGCGTGCGTTCTTCGAGCAATATCTATAACCAGTCAATGGTTGCCTCCATGATTGTTGCAAATGGCGAAGCCGCAACAGAAGACTGGGCAAAAGGACTGGTGGCCAACTTTGCACGCTCGCCGCAAGGTGGTGATCGTGATCAAATTAATGCAGCAGCAGCGGGTCAGTGCGATATCGTGATTGCCAATACCTATTATCTTGCCGGTATGTTAACCAGTAATGACCCCAAGGAAAGAGAAGCCGCTGAAAAGATGGGGGTTTTCTGGCCCAATCAGGATGATCGTGGTGTACATATCAATGTTTCGGGAGCCGCCGTCATTAAAGATGCCAGACATCAGGAAAATGCCATCAGACTGATTGAGTTTCTGACCAGCGATGCTGCCCAGAAATGGTATGCAGAAGCCAACGGTGAATATCCTGTTAGAGCAGATATCGAAAAAGGCGAACTACTGGAACAATGGGGAGAGTTCAAAGCCGATCCTCTGGTCATGGATAAATTAGGTGAATTTAACGCGGATGCACTGCGCTTGATGGATCGTGCAGGTTGGCAATAAGCGTTTCCATGCGTAAAGTTGGCAGTTTTGTCAGACGAACTGCCAATTTTACAATTCCATGTTATCAATAAGCCAATACCGTCCATATCCGCTATTCATTCTGGTAATGGCAATCATATTGTCAATGCCGGTAATAGTGGTATTGGCCCATGTTTTTGTCCCCAGTGGCGATATCTGGCAACACCTGAGCACTACAGTTCTCCCCGACTATATCCGTAATTCTTTATTATTAATGCTGGGGGTGGCCATCGGCACCCTGTTAATTGGGGTAACCACCGCCTGGCTCACTACCATGTGTCAGTTTCCCGGACGCAGTGTTTTTGAATGGGCACTATTACTGCCTATGGCCATGCCCGCCTACATTATTGCCTATACCTATACCGGCATGCTGGATTTTGCCGGGCCGGTACAGATGGCCTTACGTGACTGGTTTGGCTGGCAATATGGTGATTACTGGTTTCCCCAGATCCGTTCATTAAATGGTGCGGTGGCCATGTTGACGCTGGTGCTTTATCCTTATGTTTATCTGCTGAGCCGTGCCGCATTTCTTAATCAATCCATCTGCGTTCTGGATGTCAGTCGAACACTGGGTAACGGGCCGTGGAAAACGTTCTGGCGCGTGGCACTGCCGCTGGCTCGTCCAGCAATCATTGCCGGTTTATCATTGGCTTTAATGGAAACCCTGGCAGATTATGGCACCGTACAGTTTTTTGGTGTCAGCACCTTTACCACCGGTATTTTCCGTACCTGGTTCGGTATGGGCAGTGCCGCTGCGGCAGCTCAGCTGGCTGCCGGACTCATGGTATTTGTGTTTGCCCTGATAATCGTGGAACGCTATTCACGCCGCAAAGCCCGATATCATCACACCAGCCGTCGGCATCAGGATCTACGTCGATTTCAATTAACCGGAAGCCGTGCTTTACTGGCATTTTGTTTTTGTATGTTGATACTCAGTCTGGGCTTTTTATTACCCGCCATACAACTTCTTAGCTGGACCATTCATGTGGCTGATACCGTGATTGATGCCGCATTTATGAGATTACTGATGAACAGTCTTTCACTGGCTGCATTTGCTGCAGTACTGGCATTAGTGTTAGCCATCATAATGGCCTACGCCCAGCGGCTCTATCCCGGTAAATTAGTCAGTGGCGCTGTTCGTGTGGCAGGTATGGGTTATGCCGTTCCGGGTGCCGTTATTGCGGTTGGGGTGATGATTCCTTTTGCCTGGATTGATAATACACTTGATGATCTGGCTCGCAGCCATTTTGACTTTTCCACCGGGTTATTACTCAGCGGAACTCTGGTCGCAGTTACCTTTGCCTACTTGACACGGTTCCTTGCAGTCTCATTACAAACCGTTGACAGTGGTTTGACGCGTATCACGCATTCCATGGATGAGGCTGGCCGATCATTTGGTTTTCGACCATTACAGATTCTCAGGCAGATCCATATCCCGATGTTAAGTGCCTCATTAATGACGGCATTATTGCTGGTATTTGTTGATGTTTTAAAAGAATTACCCGCTACGCTCATTTTGCGACCATTCAACTTTAATACCTTAGCGGTAAAAGCCTATGAGCTGGCTTCCGATGAACGTTTGGCAGAAGCCGCTCCCGCAGCACTGGCTATCGTCATTGCAGGTATTATTCCGGTCATACTACTGAGCAAAACCATTACCCGATCACGCAAGCTTAAAGTGGCAATTGATGAAAACTGATACCACAATGCACACATCCCAATTACAGGTAAACAATATCAGTATCGGCTATGCGGGCAGGCCGGTTGTGGAAGGCGTTTCCTTTCAATTAAAAGACGGTGAGATTGCCTGTTTACTGGGTCCTTCGGGCTGCGGTAAAACCTCAGTGTTAAGAGCCATTGCCGGCTTTGAACCGGTTATGCAGGGCAATATTGTATTGCATGGTAAAACGGTCAGCTCCGCTGATTTTTTCCTATCTCCGGAAAAACGCCGAATCGGTATGGTGTTTCAGGACTTTGCTTTGTTTCCACATCTCACTGTCGCGAAAAATATTGGTTTTGGTTTGCAAAAACTGCCGCGAAAACAACGACAGCAACGTGTTGACGAACTGCTTGAATTAGTCGAGTTGGTCGATTCTAAAGATCAATATCCGCATCAACTTTCCGGTGGTCAGCAACAACGCGTGGCACTGGCAAGGGCCATGGCTCCTCGTCCCGATATTCTGTTACTGGATGAACCGTTTTCCAGTATGGACTCCGATTTACGTGAACAACTCGCTCGTGATGTGCGTGACTTACTGCGACGTGATGGTGTGACTGCGATTATGGTGACGCATGATCAGCATGAAGCCTTTGCCATGGCCGATCAGATCGGCGTACTGGGACAAGGTAAACTGCTGCAATGGGGAAATGGTTATGATTTATATCATCGCCCGGCCAGTCGTTTTGTCGCTGATTTTATCGGACAAGGCGTACTTCTCCCCGGAGAGATTATTGCTGATAACAAGGTCAGCACAGAACTGGGCATTGTCAGCGGTAAAATGACGTCCGATGCGGCTACAGGCCAGAAGGTAAATTTGCTGCTACGACCGGATGACATCATCCATGACGATAATAGTCCGTTAAAAGCCGAAATTGTCGCCAGGGCTTTTCGTGGCGCAGTTTATCTCTACACCCTCAAACTGCAAAGTGGCCAACAGATTTTGTGCCTGGTGCAAAGTCATCATCAGCATGAGATCGGTGAATTTCTTGGAATTCGTCTGGAAGCGGACCATTTGGCCGTGTTTTCAGATTTTCCCTGAATAGACCACGAAAATATGTGTGAGGTAGTACCAAGGTACTATATCTATTTGCTGCAATATCTATAAATTATGCATCGTAATTACCAACCCCCCTGCCCCTGGAGGCGCAAACCTGTATGCAAAAAATCACCCTTATCAAAACCGTGTTGTTGTTTGTAACAGCTTCATTAAGCGTCACTGCTAATGCGGCATCATTATCTTTGACTGGTACAGTAAACTATAACGCTAATGGCTTTAAGGGAACGGTTTCTCAGGTTGAAAATATCAATGATTTTATGCCTGGCGCTTCAGAAGGCTTTTATGCCGCCAAACCTAATCCAAATGCAATGAATGCTGCGCATGTGCAAACCGCAATATCTAAAGCAGGATCCAGCTTTGTGGTAACGGATTTTTTCAAAATTGAAAATCCCGCTTCGAACGATTTGAATACATCCCCACTAGGGCTGTCATTTTCCGGGTTCTTAATGAAATACGGCACAACTACTTTAATTGGTCTTTTCAATACCCCAATTTCCAGCCTGGATTTCTTAACACACGATGGGAAAGACGTTTCACATATTGCCTATTTCAACACCTCTGTTTCAGAAGTACCTTTACCCGCAGCTTTATGGTTATTTGCTCCGGCTTTAATGGGTTTTTTAGGGTTAAGACGTCGCATGATTCAATAAGCTTTCCCCCTTTACACAAAGAGCCGTGTTTATCACGGCTTTTTTTTGCATTTTATTTCTACAGCCAAACTTTTCAATCATGACTGATTTCTTCCGTTGCCGTTGTCGATAAACTTCCTTTTTTCTCTTTCCTTTCGGCGGATCCATTTTAGAATCCACTGAAAATTCTCATGATTTCTTTTAGCACACACATAGCGCAGGAAATTTTCATACAAAAAATAGGGAATTAGTACCAAAGTACACTATCCAGGTGATTCACAACGGCCTAGATTATGAGATGTAGTACACAATAATATTAACAACCGCTGGGGGGCATTTTATGAAAATTTCTAGTTATATTAATACGTTGTTGGTTGCATGCCTGACAACATTGTCATTGACGGTTAATGCAGCAACATTATCACTTATAAATCCTGTCAGTTATCCAACAGGAGGTCCTCCGGGTAACACTGGAACCATTTCAACAGTGGTGAATATCACTGACTACATGCCCGGTGCATCGCAAGGTTATTACATAGCCGATGCTATTCCTAATGCGGTGGATGGATCTCAATTACAAACCGCTTTTAATGCAGCAGGTGTCGGTTTCACTGTCACTGACTTTACTAAAATTGAACCACCTCCTGCAGGTAATATGTTTGACTCTTCATCGCTGGGCCTTGCATTTGAAGGCTTTTTAATGAAAGTCGGGAATTTTACTCTGGTAGGTTTATTCGATACGCCCATTACCTCATTGTTTTATAACAATGACGGACTCTTAGGGATCTCGCATGTGGCCTACTTCAATACTTCTCCTGTATCAGCTGTGCCAATTCCTGCTGCACTGTGGTTATTTGCCCCAGCATTATTAGGCTTTCTGAGCTTCAGACGCCGCCTTGTCAAATAAGGCACTTCATCATCATTCAAAGCCGTGCCCAGCACGGCTTTTTTTTATCTTTCACTCTGACAACCACAAAATCATTTCCCCAGAACATAAGGATTCTTAACAACATGTAAAAATATCAACATACCACTCATAATAGTTGCTATGGTCTTGCTAAACTTCAAAAAAGAAACCATCCCCAATGAACAAATCCAAACCCTGAACAGATGAAAAGTTATATTTATTGGATTGTGAATAGCTGAACATGATGAATTGTCTACAATTTGGCTTAGCCCCTTTTCAGCTTTTATTTATCAGGCTCTTATGGCTATTCATATTACTTATTCCAGCGACCGGTATTGCCCAGCAACAATTTGCGGGGCAGTGGTATGAAGTCGACTCTGAATGGCAATTTCCTGAGCAGCCTGTTAAGTCCATTAATGCGCCAGCACTGACCGGCGGGCAATTTGTCTTCAATTCTTCTTTCGAAATCACAGATTCAGATCAAACCATTGTCATTGATTTTAAAAATGCCAGTGTATTAGGTCATTTTCATCACTATATCTCCAATGCGACAGGGAATGTTGCTGCCGAAGCGAGCGGGGGAATTGAGTCGGAAGTAAAAAATACGTTTTTTATGCGTCATGGACGAGAATTCAAACTTCCCCCTGGTCGATATCAGCTCACGACACAACTGGTTTCTCCCTATTTTATTGCTGAGCCTCAGCCTTATTGGGACACATTGTCACATTACCGCGAGGCCATAAAATGGGGCAGCGTCATTACGCTGGTCAGCATGGGCGTATTGATCAGTCTTGGAGTGTATTACAGCATTCTGGCGTTAGTCCGAAGACGCACCACTGAAATCATGTATACCTTTTTTATCTTGATGAATGTGATTTACAACGGTACTGCCCTGTTAATTACCCCTGACCTGTTCAATATCCATTGGTTTTATTTTGTCGGTGGTCCTATTTTATTAAGTAACTTTGCCTATATCCTGTTTGCCAAGCATTTATTACAGATAAGGGCTGATACTCACCCCAAACTGGATCTCCTGGCCAAACTGTTTTTGCTGATACTTGCTGTGCTACTTGCTACTGCCATATTCAATAAACACCTGATCATCGAATGTGCCCGCTATGGTGTCGGTTTAATGATGCTTTATGGATTGATTGCTGCACTGGTGCGAGCCTTTGAAGGTTATAAAATCGCCTATTTTTATCTGGTAGCTATTGCCACCTTCTTTGTTATTGGCTCAATAGCCATTTCCAGCAAGGATCTGGAAGGCGTCTACACTATCTATATTGAGCATATTGGTCTGTTAGCTGTAACAGTGGAAGTGCTGCTGATTGGCTTGGTTCTGGGCTACCAGTTCGCCGAAGTTTATCGTGAAAAAGAACGTAACCTGGTGTTGGTACAGCACAGTTTGCAAATTGCGCATCATGATGCATTGACTGGTCTCCCTAATCGTTATGCCCTGGATATTTCCATGGAAAAACTGCCAGAAAACGGGATGTTAACGTTACTGGACATGGATAACCTGAAGCTTTATAACGACACCTTCGGGCATCTGAAAGGTGACGAAATGCTGCAGATGTTTGCCCGAGTCCTGTCTGAAAAACTTGGAAATCTGGGGGTACTGCACCGTATGGGAGGTGATGAGTTTGCCATCACCAGTAATAGTATTTCCTATGCAGAAAATATCAGAGAGGTCATTTCAGAAACCATCAGTTACATGCGACAGAACGGATTTGAAAAAGCCGGCGTCAGTCATGGCTCAGCGAATATGGTAGAAAGCATCAATATTAATGAGCTCAGAGTACTGGCAGATAAACGCATGTATCATCAAAAACGTACTAATAACCGTCAATGGGCTTAGAACAGGCCTGAGAAATGCTTAATAAAAAAGAACGCTACCATTGTCTGCTGACCATCAGATGCAGCCAAACAGCCTCATTACGTAACTGGGCATCATTGCCGAACGGTAATTCAGGATTGGTGTATTCCACCTTTTTACGGAAATCGTACTCAATTCCTCCAAAAAGCGTCCATTGTGAGTTGTACTTGTAGCTACCGCCAAAAGTCAGGTGATGGTCGAAAATACCGGCAACCACAGGGTTGGTATGTTCTTTGGGAATCGGGTTTTTACCGTAGTTATATCCTGCATATAAAGTCAGTTTATCGTTGTATTGATAGGCCATACCAGTGGCAAAAACCAATTGATTATCCCAGTTCATGGTTGAAGTACTGTTAATGTCAGCTAAACCAGCGATGGAAGGATCCGTCGCCCTTAACTCGGTCTTTTTCATCGCATCAGACCAGTTTATCCAGTTTAGTTTTAGCGATAGCAGCAGTTTGTCATTCATCTGATAGGCTGCGCCAACACCAATCTCTTCTGGTAAAGCCAGTCCTTTCAATGAAACATCATCGTATTTCACCACTCCGAGTCCGGCGCCGGTCATATTAAGTTTAAGTTCACCATCCGTTAACGGCAGCTCTGTTTTACCTGTATAAGTTGCCGCTAAAGTAAGTCTGGGAGTTGCCCGGTATTGAATACCTAATTTAAAGCTGGTGCGTAAACTGCTGGCATCTTCAATCTCGATACCCGCGAATGTTGGCGGTGCAGAGGTATCAGCAAAGATCTTTTGTTCCGCCTGCGCATAAACCAAACCGAAACTACCGCCGACTGACCATTTATTATTGACTTCACATCCTATGCCACCGGTCAGCTTGCCCACGGCAAACAAGCCCGAATAGTCATCTTGCGTACCAAAAGCCGTATTCAGGTTTTCAAACACTCCGCCTGAACCGCCTTGTGCAAATAGCCCTGCCCCGACAGTACACGCTATCGTTTCCAGTTTCTGTGCATAGCCCATACCGCCCAAACCGGTGTAGAGATTACTGGCATGCCGGTCATTACCGAATTGATCCTCATGCGATAAATCCGTTATCCGCAGTAAGGAACCGTAAGTATCAAAATGTTTGTTATGGATTTGAGTCAGGCCGGCCGGATTGGTGTTCAACGCACTGGTATCACGGGCAACAGCTATATCCGCACCCGCCATTAAAGTGGACTCAGCGCCAAAACCAATTAGATTAATACCGTTAGTGGCATGGCTGGCACCAGCAAAAAGCGCTAGAGAACATAGTAATATTTTTTTCATTGGATGCTCATAAATCCGCTGCGCTTTTCATTCGGCCATTCAGCGTTATTTTAAAGGCAAAACGCTTTATCGACGTTCTGAAGATACAACTCAGTAGCGGCCAAAACTATGGTTTATTTAGAGTTGGTTATGTGATTAATCAAACAACGATTTGTCATCAGGCAAGGAAAAATTGCCAGAATATTCCGTGCTTATTATCTTGAGGAATTATTCGATGTTCTGGATCTGTTCCCGCATCTGTTCGATCAATACTTTCAAATCGACGGAATAACGTGTGGTATCGGTATCAATGGATTTGGATCCCAAGGTATTCGCCTCACGGTTGAGTTCCTGCATCAGGAAATCCAGTCGGCGGCCAACCGGTTCATCACGCTGCAGAACGCGTTTGACTTCATCCACATGACTTTGCAAGCGATCCAGCTCTTCGGCGACATCACTTTTCTGGGCGATCAATACAATCTCTTGCTCAAGTCTTTCGGGCTCCAGTGTGACTTCAAGCTCTGCAGCTTTTTGTAACAGACGTTGGCGCTGTTGCTCGAGGATCTCTGGCATACGCTGTTTTACCGCTTCAGCGATTTGCAAAATTTCTTCGCAACGCTGCTGGATCATTTCTGCTAATGCCTGCCCCTCCCTTTCTCTGCCACTGATAAAGTCCGCCAACGCAATGTTCAAAGCATCCACGGCCTGTTGTTTCAATGCCGTTAAATCAACTTGTTCTGTATCGGCGACACCAGGCCATTGCAATAACCGTAACGGATCAAGCGGCATGGTCTGACCTGCCATTTGTGTCAGTTGATCACAGGCATTAATAACCGATTGCGCCAGATTTTCATTAATATTCAGCGCCGTTTGCTGCTGAGAAGGATGATATCGCAGGGTGGCTTCTATCTTGCCGCGCGCCATGCGTTCAGCAAAAATTTTACGGATATCTATTTCCAGCGGTCGAAATGATTCTTCCAGTCGCAAAGCAAGCTCTAAATAACGGTGATTAACGGATCGGACTTCCCAGATAAGCGTACCGAGTTCAGTTACTTGTTCCTGGCGGGCAAAGGCGGTCATGCTTCGTATCACGGTATTTTTCCTGTAGCGGTTAAGCGCCTATGGTAACGAAAACTCAACGTAAAAAGCACGCGTGAGTTGGTTGGCATCAGTATAATCATTGTATTTTACGTAAAGGATAAAGCAGATGCGTCCAAGTGGCCGACAACCCGATCAACTCCGCGAGATCAGTATTACCCGCAACTACACAAAACATGCGGAAGGCTCGGTGCTGGTCGAGTTTGGTGACACCAAAGTGTTATGCACAGCCTCGGTTGAAGAACGTATACCGCCATTCTTACGCGGCATGGGTGAAGGTTGGATTACCGCCGAATACGGTATGCTACCGCGTTCTACAGGTTCACGAATGCAACGTGAAGCGGCCCGCGGTAAACAAGGTGGGCGCACCATGGAAATTCAGCGATTGATTGGGCGTTCTTTACGTGCAGCGATTGATTTAAAAGCGCTGGGCGAGCGAACGATCACCATTGACTGTGATGTCATCCAGGCTGATGGTGGCACACGTACCGCTTCCATTACCGGTGCCTTTGTAGCGTTACATGATGCGATTGACTATTTAATTAAAATGCGCAAAATCAAGAAAAGTCCCTTGCATGGTCAAGTAGCTTCTGTTTCAGTAGGTATTCACAATGGTACTGCCGTTCTGGATCTCGATTATGCGGAAGACTCCAATGCCGAAACGGACATGAATGTTGTGATGAATGACGCCGGGGCATATATTGAGTTACAGGGCACTGCGGAAGGTCATGCCTTCAGGACGGATGAACTGCAGTCCATGCTGGCTCTTGCTACAACAGGGATTGAACAACTGATGACTAAACAACGCGAGGCATTGGCAAACTGATGTCTAAAATCGTTCTGGCCAGCGGCAATATCGGTAAGCTGAGAGAGCTATCACAGATCCTCAGTCCTTTGGGTTTAGAGCTGATCGCACAATCTGATTTGAATGTTCCTGAAGCCGATGAAACAGGTCTCAGTTTCGTTGAAAATGCGCTCATTAAAGCCCGTAATGCATCGCTGCTGACTGGTTTACCGGCGATTGCCGATGATTCCGGAATTGAAGTTGATGCATTACATGGTGCGCCGGGCATTTTTTCATCACGTTATGCCGGGCCGGATGCCTCCGATACCGATAATATCCAGGCATTGCTCGAGGCAATGAAAGATGTGCCCGAAACGGAACGAACGGCCCGCTTTCAATGTGTGGTGGTATTTATGCGTCATGCCGAAGATCCTACTCCACTGATTTGTCAGGGAAGTTGGCAGGGACAAATCCTGCAGTCACCACTAGGTGATGAAGGGTTTGGATATGACCCTATATTTTGGGTGGCCGAAACCGATTGCACAGCGGCAGAGCTTTCACCTGAACAGAAACATGCGATTAGTCATCGTGGTAAAGCCATGCGTCAATTTATGGAAGAATTTAAATATACCCGTCATCAACCTTAATCGACATCACATGTTCACAACGCATTCAATACCACAGTTATTCAGCCTTGCAGACTAAAACCATTCAGGCTGATAGTGCCATGTTCAACTTCACTGCTTTGCCACCGCTAAGCCTGTATATCCATGTGCCCTGGTGCGTACGTAAATGCCCCTATTGCGATTTTAATTCACATCAGGCCGGTGAAACGATTCCTGAAACAGCCTATATCGACGCATTGATACGGGATCTCGAACAGGATCTTCCTCTGGTCTGGGGACGTACAATTCAAAGCATATTTATCGGCGGTGGTACGCCCAGTCTGTTCAGTGCTGAAGCCTACGACCGCTTATTTTCCGCTTTGCGTGCGTTATTGCCTATCCGTGCCGATGCGGAGATTACTCTGGAAGCCAACCCCGGTACCTTTGAAGCTGCCAGGTTCACCGACTATCGTGCCGTTGGTATTAATCGTTTATCAATCGGCATTCAAAGTTTTAATGGTGACTCATTGACAGCCTTAGGCCGTATTCATGATGGCAAACAGGCTATTCGTGCAGCAGAAATTGCACATCACGCCGGCTTTGATAATTTCAATCTGGATTTAATGTTTGGCCTCCCCAAACAAACCGCAGAACTTGCCAGAAAAGATGTGGAAATGGCGATTACCCTTGAACCAACTCATATTTCCTATTATCAGCTGACCATTGAACCCAATACTTTTTTTCATCAGTCACCACCACCATTACCGGATGATGAACCGATCAATGACTGGCAACTCGCCAATCAGCAACGGCTTGCTGAAGCAGGCTATCTGCAATATGAAGTGTCGGCCTATGCCAAAAAAGGCTGCCAGAGCCGTCACAATCTCAACTACTGGCAGTTTGGTGATTATCTGGGTATCGGAGCCGGAGCTCACGGTAAAGTCTCCAATGCGGCCACACAGTCCATTGAACGTATCGTTAAACAAAAACAGCCCCAAGCCTATCTGGATCTGGTCGATAGTCCACAACGTATTCTGAAACAAGAACAGGTTGGCATTAATGACATTGGGTTTGAGTTTATGCTTAATGCATTACGGTTGACGGATGGTTTTGCCCCATCATTATTTATGCAACATTGTGGGATGCCGTTGGCGACGATAAAGAACCAACTCGCTGAAGCTGAAGAACGGGGATTGATTGAGTATTCCGTTAAGTGGATTCGACCTACGGAATTAGGTCAACGTTATTTAAACAGTTTAATTGAACTATTTTTGCCGCAATAATATGCTGGCACAGGTATTTAAGGGAGTCACCACCATGCTGCAACGCCATCTTCTGGCTGCGGGAATCACATTATTAATGACCATGCCATTACAGGCTGATGTTTTATCCATTGCCGAACCCACCTATAACACCCCGAATTCCGAGTCTGGTGTGCTTCGTCCTACACGTGGGATGACGATGCAACAAGTCGAACAAAAATTTGGGACAGCAGAGCAGCAATTTGCCCCAAAAGGCACACCAGCCATTACACGCTGGCAATATTCGCAGTTTGATGTGTACTTTGAAAACCAGCTGGTGATTCACTCGGTGGTTCAGCGAAAACCAGAGTAGCGAAGCAAGGTATTTAAGTCTCGCCCAGAAAACGGCGTTTTGCCCATGCCGGTAATGTGCCGACCCTGGCATGATGAAGTGAATCCATTTCAATCACAATCAATATCAGCACACTGACCAATGTCGGCAAAAAGCTCAGTCCTCCGACAAAGGCAAAAGCCGCCTCTTTCATCAAACCAAGATAGGTATAACTCAACCAACCCAACACGGCAATGCTGACAACCACCGTTAATACAATGGCAAAGAAAAAGCTCCAGCGCCGGGCGATCTGCCAATGTATATAGACAAACTCACTCTCCTCACGTTTGATACGACTGGCTCGTATAAACGTGTAACCGAGAAACAAAAACGATAACAACGGCACCAGCACTATAAACTCAAAATAACTCTTGCCGGTTGCGGCAATCGCCGTAAACAGCAGGATATGATTCGCAATCAGATTAGTTAAAAAGATATCGTGCGGCATTCTGGCCGCCGTTCTTTCATGTTCCTCTGGTGCCGTTATTTCAGTCATATTATCTGGCCAGGTTGTTGATGATCGCCTCGCGTACTGAGTCCAATGTAGCATTTACGGTAATCACAGGTGAACTACTTTGCTTGATGGCAATATCCGGATCTTTGAGACCGTGGCCTGTCAGTGTACAGACAACGGTACTTCCTTCTGGAATCTTACCGGTTTGAATATCACGCAAAGCACCAGCGACGGATGTTGCGGAAGCGGGTTCGCAGAAAATACCTTCTTTTTCGGCCAGTAATTTTTGTGCCGCCAGGATTTCTTCATCAGAGCATTCATCAAACCAGCCCTGAGATTCTTCTTTGACTTTCCAGGCCATATCCCAGCTCTGCGGATGACCGATGCGAATTGCTGTCGCAACTGTTTCTGGATCATCCACCATGGCACCACGCATAAACGGCGCGCTACCATTTGCCTGATAACCGACCATTTTGGGGCGATTACCGACAATAGCCCCACCGGCATATTTACAATGTCCATGGCAGTAGGCACAGGCTTCGGTGACATGATCGCCGCTGGCTGATGAGTACTCACAATAGCCAATCCAGTGCGCGGTGATATTACCGGCATTACCCACTGGCAGACAATGATAATCGGGAGCACGTCCCAGTTCTTCAATAATCTCAAACGCCGCTGTTTTCTGTCCTTGCAGACGATATGGGTTAATTGAATTCACAATGGTGACCGGAGCATGTTCTGCTACATCTTTGACTAATTGCATACCTTCATCAAAGTTACCTTTGATTTGAATCACAACAGCATTGTGCATCATGGCCTGAGCCAGTTTACCCTGGGCGATTTTGCCATCCGGAATAATGACGAATGCGGTAATACCGGCACGCGCCGCATAAGCCGCCGCAGCAGCAGACGTATTACCGGTAGAAGCACAGATAATCGCTTTACTGCCCTCTTCGACGGCTTTCGTTACTGCCATGGTCATACCACGATCTTTGAAAGATCCGGTTGGGTTCAGACCTTCATATTTGACGTAAATATCAACATCTTTACCAATTAGTTTGGGGATGTTGTTCAGCTTTAATAAAGGCGTATTACCTTCACCAAGACTGATAAGACGAGTGTCATCGTTGACCGGTAAACGGTCACGGTAACGATCAATCAAGCCAGTGTAGCGTGGACGAAATGGCATAAATGTTTCCTCTTTAATTCTTTAACGGGCGTTTAAATCAGCCCAGCGATTCCATGCGAATACGCATGATCGCATCCTTAACAGTGTCTAATGCTTCGATTTGAGCGATAGCTTCATCCATATTTTTTTCAACTACCGGTTGGGTCAGCATGATGATGGGCACGGTACCTTCTTCTTCTTCCGGTTGTTTTTGTAATATCGCTTCGATATTGATGTCCTGCTCACTAAAAATGCGGGTAATGTCTGCCAACACGCCGGGTTTGTCTTCCGTGTTGATTCGCAGGTAGTAAGAAGTAATTACTTCAGACATTGGCAAGATTGGTGTGTCCTTTAACGAATCAGGCTGGAAAGCCAGATGCGGTACACGATTTTCCGGATCCGTGGTCAAGGCTCGAACAATATCCACGATATCTGCAACCACGGCTGATGCAGTCGGCTCAGCACCGGCACCGGCTCCATAGTACAACGTTGGTCCTACCGCATCGCCTTTTACTACCACGGCATTCATTACACCATTTACGTTAGCAATCAAACGACGTTTTGGAATTAATGTCGGATGAACCCGCAGCTCAACCCCTTGTGCTGTTTTTTTGGCAATCCCCAGATGTTTGATGTGATAGCCCAATTCTTCAGCGTACTGCACATCTTCCTGGGAAATTTTGCTGATGCCTTCGGTATAGGCTTTATAAAACTGTAACGGAATACCAAATGCAATAGAGGCCATGATAGTCAGCTTGTGTGCCGCATCAATGCCTTCGACATCAAATGTCGGATCCGCTTCGGCATAACCCAGCGCCTGGGCTTCAGCCAGTACATCGGCAAAGTTACGGCCTTTATCACGCATCTCGGTAAGGATGAAGTTGCCGGTTCCATTAATGATACCTGCCAACCATTCAATCCGATTTGCTGCCAGACCTTCGCGGATGGCTTTAATAATAGGAATACCGCCAGCTACCGCCGCTTCAAAAGCAATGGTGACGCCTTTTTCCTGCGCCTTGGCAAACAGCTCATTACCATGCATGGCGATTAACGCTTTGTTGGCAGTAACAACGTGTTTGCCGTTTTCAATCGCTTGCATCACTAAATCGCGGGCAATACCAGTGCCACCAATCAATTCAACGACAATCTGAATTTCCGGGTCATTGACGACTGAAAAAGCATCATCGGTTAAATCAATACCAGTGAGGTCACAGGTTTTGGGTGAATCCAGATTTTTATCCGCTGCACGCGTAATTTCGATACCACGGCCAGCGCGACGGCTAATTTCTTTAGAATTTCGCTTTAAAACACTGACAGTACCGCTACCAACAGTGCCTAAGCCAAGAATACCAATTTTGACTGATTGCACTTTTTGCCCCCTAACCTTTTTTCATCATGTCACGGATACCACGGATTGCCTGCCGGGTACGGTGCTGATTTTCAATCAGTCCGAAACGCACATATTCATCGCCGTATTCACCAAATCCGATACCCGGAGATACGGCCACCTTAGCTTCTTTAAGCAGTTTCTTACTGAATTCCAGAGACCCCATTTCACGGAATTGTTCCGGAATTTTCGCCCATACAAACATGGTTGCTTTTGGTTTTTCTACAGGCCAACCAATCGCATTCAACCCTTCACACAACACATCACGGCGTTGTTTATAGGTTTCAACAATTTCAGCCACACACTCTTGCGGCCCATCCAGAGCCGTAATGGCTGCCACCTGAATCGGCGTAAACATACCGTAATCCAGATAGGACTTCATCCGGGCCAGAGCCGCAACCAATGTAGGATTACCTGACATAAAGCCTACACGCCATCCGGGCATATTGTAGGTTTTAGATAAGGTATAAAACTCCACGGCTACATCAATCGCGCCGGGGATCTGCAAAATGGATGGCGCTTTATAACCATCAAAGGTGATCTCACCATACGCCAAATCATGGACAACCCAAATCTGATGCTCTTTGGCAAAATCAACAACACGTTGGAAAAAGTCCAGGTCAACACATTGCGTGGTTGGATTGCCCGGAAAATTCAGCACCAGCATTTTCGGTTTCGGCCAGGAATCCTTAACCGATTTTTCCAGTTCCGCAAAAAAATCGACATCCGGTGTTAACGGCACATGACGAATATCTGCGCCAGCAATCACAAATCCATATGGATGAATCGGATAGGCAGGATTGGGGACCAATACTGCGTCGCCAGGTCCAACGGTTGCCAATGCCAGATGCGCCAAACCTTCTTTGGAGCCGATGGTCACGATGGTTTCGGAGTCCGGATCAAGGGTCACATCATATTTGCGCTGATACCAGTCGCAGATGGCTTTACGCAGACGTGGAATACCTCTGGAAACGGAGTAACGATGGGTGTCCGGTCTTTGCGCAGCTTCGACTAATTTTTCTACAATGTGCGCGGGCGCCGGTTTATCCGGGTTCCCCATACCAAAGTCGATAATATCTTCACCGCGCGCACGCGCTTTTGCCTTCAAATCATTTACAATGTTGAAAACGTATGGCGGAAGACGCTTGATTCTGGGAAATTCGTCGTTCAACTGAGCACCTGCTATTAGCTAAAACGGTTGGCAAACCAAGCAAAATAACTGAAAATCATTCACACTTCAAATTGATTTAATACAGTGGATTAATATGAGTCAACAAGACCAATTGTACACGACGATCATTAATGATCTCCAAAAGGGAAAACTGGTGTTGCCTACACTGCCTGAGGTAGCCCTCAAGGTTCGTGAAGTTGCCAATAATCCAGACGTAACTGCAGTGCAGCTCGCCGATGTAATTACAACTGATGCAGCCCTATCTGCCCGGCTTTTAAAAGTGGCAAACAGTCCGTTATATCGCGGTCGAGTCGAAGTTGAATCGGTGCAAACGGCGGTTACCAGACTTGGGATTCCAATGATACGCAACCTGGTGACCAGCCTGGTAATGGAACAAATGTTCCGTCCTACCAATAAGCGACTGGAAAACAGAATGCGCGATTTATGGCAACACAGCATCGAAGTTGCCGCAGCAAGTCAGGTCATTGCATCCAAACACCCCCATATTGCAAACGATGAAGCGCTACTTGCAGGCCTGCTCCATGAAATTGGTGCATTACCGATTTTGATGAAAGCCGCCGATATGCCTGAACTGCTGGAAGATACTCGCCGTCTGGACACATTGATTGAGAATCTGTATCCAAAAATTGGTGCTGCGATTCTGAAAAGCTGGGATTTCCCGGAAACTCTCGTCACTGTTGCAGCAGAACATGCCAATCTTAATCGCAACAGCCAGAACGGTCCGGATCTGACTGACGTAGTTCAGGTCGCCAACCTGCAAAGCTACTTTAATACCAGTAAAGCGTTGGATCCAAACACAAGGGATAAAGTATTGTCTTTCCAAAAACTGGGCATTGATACCGGTATAAGCGTGGTGGAGCTGGATGAAAACAGTGAAGAATATGCTGCTGCATTAGCTTTATTCCAAAACTTCTAAAAAGCCTCATTACATCCCAAAAGGCCCGTTGTTCGATACAACGGGCTTTTTTGTACTTATCATACTCATCCCTGCCGTTTCAGTCGGATGACGTTGAAAATCCCCCTAAACGTATTCGTTTATATATCTGGTTTATGGGTGACGTTTGCGAAGGTTATCTACACTCCAGGCACCACCGCCAGCAACAAACAGGTACAAAAAGATAAAACTGAATAATGCCGCTAGCTCACCATTATTGAGCAATGGCCAGAATGCCTGCGGCGCGTGGGCAATAAAATAGGCCACGGCCATTTGTCCCGACAAAATAAACGCTACCGGCCGGGTGAAAAGGCCGATGAGGATCAAAAAGCCACCAACGATTTCCAATACACCGGCAACACCGGATAGCGTAAACAAATCAAATTCATAACGTTGTGGTGCCGGAAATCCAAATAATTTTTGTCCACCATGCTGCATAAACATAAATGCAGTCACGATTCGCAGAATACTCAATACACGTGGTTGCCACGCTGCATAAAAACCGTCCATTCGCTCTCTCCTTTGCGTTAAGTCTTCACAGCTAATGAATTGATTAGACTCGTTTATCTTCTTAATTGAAGTCGGTGTAATCGTTTAGTCCTTCTTACAAAGAACTCAGGCGAATAGTAGCAGCAATCAAGTACAAATATATAGCGTGCCGGTTGTCCTGCTAACGGTTCAATTTGCAGTAAACGTAAGAATTTTTATGATTTGATTAATGCGGTTAATAATTTCATCGTCGCTTTTTCATCCAGACTGAGAAATTTCCCACGGTAACGTTTAAATTGGCGACGAAAATAACCCAGGGTTTTGCCCGCAATGTGGTCAAACCATACGTATGGTTTTGCCGGGTATAGCTGGCACTGCCTGGTCGGAAAAACGCATCATCCAGCATTCGGGTCATGCAGGCGAGCACGGTGATTTGATCAATCGGTTTTCGTTGGATATGTTGCCCGGTTACCCGCCGCATGGTTTCCAATTGTTCGGCAAATCGCAAAATGCGTTTGAACTTCTGTTCGCTGGCCGTTTCGACCCAGTTCGGATTATAGATATATTGTTTTCGGCCCTGATTATCCCGTCCAGTCACTATAACTTTGGCATCGCGATCCTGCTGAATTTCAACCTCTTCCCATGCAGGTGGAATAGCGAGACTTTTTATCCAGCGTTTTAAGGCGGCGTTCTTAACTGTTTTACCATTGGCATAACGATAACTGAACGTTTTGCCATGGGGTTTTCTGTAGATAACCGAATGACTCATGGTGATTGCAAATCCGTAATACTGAATCTGGCGCTATCATGACATGAGTGCTTAACACAGACTTTAATGCAGATTATGTCTGTGGGGATTATTCTGCTACCAGTATTTCTGATTTATAAAAAGCGCCGCTATCAACCGCCAATTTATTGGTCAGCTTTGGCAATAACTTGTTCATCGTTTCCATTAACTGCCAAGGGGGATTAATCACGATCATGCCCGATGCGGTCATGCCGCGCTCGTCAGAATCGGCAGTGACCGCTAACTCAAAACGTTGAATATTTTTGATGCCACTTTTACTAAATTGTTTTTCCAGGCGAGTGATTCGACTTCGTTCAACCACTGGATACCAGATGGCATAGCTGCCAGTAGGGAATTTTGCATAAGCTTTTTCGATTGTTTGAAATACCAAATCGTAATCAGATTTGATTTCATAAGATGGATCAATCAATACCAATCCACGTCGTGAAACCGGTGGCAATAAAGACAATAAGCCTTTTAAACCATCTTCACGCATCACCCGTGCCCGCTTCACTTTTTGGGTATTTTGTAATAAAAGACCGGCATCTTCGGGATGCAACTCATACAACCAGGCCCGATCCTGACGCCGCATACAATGCAGAGCAATAAACGGAGAACCAGGATAATACTCCAGCGATTTACCAGAGTTAACAGCATCAATCACAGCAAAATACGTGGCCAGTTCCGGCCAGTCAGCCACCTTTAATTTAGCAATACCATTCTGGTATTCCTGTAGTTTCTCAGCATGAGCTGAAGCCAGATGATAAAGGCCAGCCCCAGCATGGGTGTCTATGTAGTCAAAGGCTTTTTCTTTTTTACCGAGGTGCTGCAAAATCTCAATTAAGACAATATGTTTGAGCACGTCAGCAAAGTTGCCAGCATGAAAGGAATGGCGGTAGCTTAGCAAGTGAGATCCTGATTATGTGTTGAGAGATGAATTGCGTAGCAGCAAATTACGCTGAGTAAACGGATTTGGCAAAATAATTTCCGTTAACGTTTATCTGAGACATGGTTAATTCCGTCATTAACTCTAACCTCACCCAACTCAAAAGGATTCACCCCTTCCAGACAGGCGAGATTAAAGCCAAAGAAGTCGGGATTTGCTCGGGTCTGGTGATGGGTATAAATGCCACAAATCGAACAAAAATAATGCTTGGCCGTCATGGTATTAAATTGATACGAAGAGAGCTTATCGGCCCCTTTGGTAATTTGCAGGGAAGACATCGTAACATACGCTGCGATAGCGCCCTTTCTCCGACACATGGAACAATCACAACGACGAGGATCTTCAATACCATTTGGCAAATGCACAACAAATTCAACCTCACCACAATGGCAACTGCCTTTATGGTAGGGCTGAATTTCGGTGTTTCCTATTTTAGAGATCATTGCATTGCTGGCGCTTGTTTAATGTTCAACTCTCTGGAGCATGATAACGCGATAACCAATGTGCATAAGGTGCCGGTAACACCCAGGCAGGATCAGCAATTTTTAAGGTTTTAGCTGCAAGGTATGGCCAATGAGGATTGGCTAAATGGGCTCGTCCCACCATAACAAGATCCAGCTGTTGATCCGTAATAACCTGGTTCACCGTGTCAGGTTCATCAATACCCCAGGCTGAAGCGACTGGCATTTCAGCTTCACGCCGCACTCGTTCGGCAATCGGTACCAATAATGCCGGTCCCCAGGGAATATTTGCATCAGGGGTGGAAAACCCAATACTGACACTGAGTAGATCCAGACCTGTTTGTTTAAATTGGCGGGTCAGATGGATAGAGTCACTCAACGTTTCTTCATCACGGCCGTCATATTCAATCACCCCGAAACGAGCAGTTAATGGCAGATTTTCTGGCCAGACGTCACGTACCGCCTGTAATGTTTCCAATAAGAATCGGCTACGACCGGCCAAATCGCCTCCATATTGATCGTCGCGTTGATTGGAATGAACTGAAAAAAAGCTTTGTGCCAGATAACCATGCGCAAAATGCAATTCCAGCCATTCAAAGCCTGCGGCTCTCGCACGTTTGGCAGCGGCAACAAAATCAGCCTTAACCCGCTCGATATCCTCCAATGTCATGGCTTTGGGGACTTTGGGCAAATTGGCACCAAATGCAACGGCAGAAGGCGCTATGGTTTGCCAGCTTTGCGGATCATCATCCGCTAAATGGTCATCGCCTTCCCATGGACGATTGGCGCTGGCTTTACGTCCCGCATGTGCTATCTGAATGCCTGGACAAGCACCTGCTTTTTTAATGGCCGAAGCAATTTTTGCCATGCCTTCTGCCTGGGCGTCATTCCAGATGCCAGTACATCCTGGCGTTATTCTTCCTTCGGGACTAACTGCCGTCGCTTCAACGATCACCAGCCCCGCACCGCCACGGGCTAATTGGGTGTAATGCGCCAGATGCCAGTCATTGGTCAATCCATCATTAGCACTGTATTGACACATCGGGGGTACCGCAATGCGGTTGCGTAATGTCACATCTTTTAGCGAAAACTCAGTAAATAACGCTGTCATAAAAATCTCTTGTTAAAAATAAAAACTCAAAAAAATCCACGAATAACTCATTCCGGTCATGTTGAATACTTAAAAAGCACTTTTAATAACCCCACCATCAACACGAACAGCGGCACCCGTTGTGGCCGAAGCTAATGGGCTGGATAGATAACAGACCATTGAAGCGACTTCATTCGTGGTGGCGAAACGCTTAATCAAAGAAGTGGGTCTGACATGTTCAAAAAAGTCTTTTTCAAAGGCTTCGAGACTTTGACCTTCTTTGGCGGCGAGATCCGTCACAAAAGTTTCGACACCTCGTGAGCGTGTTGGCCCGGGTAATACAGAATTCACCGTAATATTGGTACCGGCAACCTGTTCGGCCAGACCACGGGCAATGGCTATCTGAGCCGCTTTGGTCATGCCATAATGAATCATTTCTTCAGGGATCTGCACTCCGCTTTCACTGGAAATGAAAATTACCCGGCCCCAGTTTTGCTGTTTCATCGCTGGCAGATAGGCCCGCGTCAATCGCACACCACTGAGTACATTCACATCAAAAAAGCGCAGCCAGTCTTCGTCCGGAATATCTTCAAACGGCACTGGCTCGAAGATACCCAGGTTATTAATCAGAATATCTACGCGGGGATATTGCTGAGTTAATTTTTCCGCTTCAGATGCCAGAGACAGATCCCCAGAAAATCCATGCAGAGTGCCTTTTGCAGTTGTTTTTAATGATTCAACAGCCTGTTTGACGGAGGATTCCGAACGTCCATTGACGATTACATTGGCCCCTTCATCTGCCAGTGCTTTTGCAATGGAAAAACCAATGCCCGCCGTGCTGCCGCTGACTAAAGCGATTTTATTTTCGAGTTGCAGGTCCATAAATAGCTCCATAAAATATACATTTAACCGGGTCAGAATGACTTGCTGATTACTCTGTTATCTTTTTTAACGTTGCCGTTAATCTTGCCGCAGATACCTCCCCCATATGACTCTCCATCAGCATTCCCTGCTGATCGAAAAACAACGTGACAGGTAAACCATAAGCATTGAAGGCATCTGCGACTTTTCCTGTTTTATCCAGTAAAACATGCTCAAATTTCAGGTCATTTTCAGCGAGAAACGCCTCAACCTTTTCCAGCGATTCCTGCTGATTGAGCATCACAAACCGGATATCAGGATACTGCTGTTGTAATTTTTGAAAGGCAGGCATTTCACGCTGACATGGCGGGCACCAGCTGGCCCATAAATTCACCACCGTCACATTATTTTCAGTGAGTTGATTCAGAGATATTGCTTCGCCATTAAGCTGTTCTACAGCAATTTCAGGCATGACAACCTGATCACCACCTAAATTTAACAGCAGCGAAGAGGCTGAAAAAAACAGTAAAATTGAGACTGCGCCACCGAATAAAGCCATACGTTGCTGTGACAGACGTTTGATTTGCAAAAGCAAAAACAGCACCATCGCTATCGTCCCGGAAATCCAATCCACGCCACGATCACGGAAATCCAGCATCTGCCAGACTGAGTCGTATTGATCAGCAAATTTGATGACAAACACGATACGCCCAATCACCAACCCGAATAGCAACATCATTAACAACGGATCAGTCACCGAACCTTGATTTTTTCTGGACAGAATTGATGCCACCAGAATCCCGATAAGCGCACTGCCAAATAACAGCAACGGCTCCAGTGGCAAGGAAAATGGACCGAGATTAATCGACATCATTGACCAAACATCCTGCTGATTTCGTCACCCATCGGCATGCCTTCCACCAGTCGTACATGACCGTTTTGATCTTTATAAACACTGGTCGGGGTCGCCATTAACCCCAACTGTTCCATCAACAGATTATTTTCCTCAACCCGCCGTTTACCCTCGGCTGATGTTTGTTCATCCGTATTTTTAGCCGAATCTCCAGAATGTTGAATATGCTGCTGCAAGGCTTGTTCCGGGGATTCAGCGGCTAAAATTGATGCCGATTTTTCAATGCTGTTTTCCTGCAGTATGCCTACCATAATATGACGGAACTGCACCTCACCCGATGCAATATATGGCTCGGCAGTTTCGCGTAATCGCTGGCAATACGGACAATATGGATCAGTAAAGGTGTAAATAATCTGTTTGGCGTTTTGTGGCCCATCCTGTATCCATTTCGCCTGTTCCAGTGTTTGCCAGACTTTTTCATTCTGTGGAGCGCTGACCAGTTCATACAGAGCCTCTTCGCCCAAATCGTCGCCCTGTGCATTTATCAGATTACCAATCAACGCATACTGTTTGTCTTCGGTAAGATAAATGCTCATCGGCTGACCTTGAATATTGGCGGCATAACCGGTCAACCCGGCAGGTGCGTCAAAACTGTCGATAATGGTGACACCCTGTTCTTTGATATAGCTTATAACTTCGGGCTCCTGCTGTTCAGCTATCGCCCAGTAACTGCCGAAGCCGATACAAAGTAACAAAACAGGGATGATAAATTTCTTCATGGATAACTCCGTTAGACGGTTGGATCATAAGACTAGCTGGATGGAATTAAGTGGGGATTAACAGACAGGATGGCAATCCTTTACTTTAACTCTCTCAAGTTTATTGGATACATTTTTCACAACAACGCAGCGTGTGAAAACTTATGGTAAAACGTAGGACGGATTTTCACTCAGGTCATATTTTTTTATGAACGCAAACTGGTTGCAACTTTCGCCACGCTATCAGGTGATATTGGCTGGTATCTGTGCATTAATCCTGACGGTGGGGATTGCCAGGTTTGCTTATACGCCTTTTTTACCGATCATGTTAACCGAAACGTCACTGAATAAACTCAGCGGTGGCTGGTTGGCAACATTTAATTACATCGGTTACCTGTCTGGTGTGGTGCTGATTTCGTTTTTAACCAGCCTCAAAACCAAGTTTCTGTTTTATCGCATCAATCTTGTTCTGGCCGTATTAAGTACGATATTAATGGCCGTCACCACCGATATCGTTTTATGGAGTATTTTGCGATTTATTGGTGGCCTTACCAGCACCGCAGGGATTATTCTCGCCGCCGGCTTTGTGATGGGCTGGCTGAAACAAAACGGCTACAAATCCGCATTGGGAATTCATTTTTCAGGGCTGGGGCTGGGTATAGCGATACCCGGTATTGTTATTGTGTTGATAACGCCTTATTACAATTGGGCTGAGCAATGGCTGGTTATGGGGTTATTTGGTATTTTGTTTTTTTTGCCCGCCTGGTTTCTGATGCCTGCCCCTGCTCTACAACACACTCCATCAGCTGATTTTGCTGCGCCTAATTCAAAGTGGATGCGTTTGATGATTGCCGCTTATGCCTGTGCTGGTGTGGGTTATGTTATCAGCGCCACTTTCATTGTAGCGATACTGGAAGGCATGCCAAGCCTGTCGGGCAAAGGCAGTTTAATCTGGGTGATGTTGGGTATTGCGGCAGTTCCATCCTGCATTATTTGGGACAAAGTGGCAGAACGCATTGGTGAAACCCGAGCCATCATGACAGCCTATGTGATGATTCTCCTATCAATTCTGATTCCGCTTGTCAGTGAATCGTTTTTTTTCAACCTGATAGGCGCTTTGATATTTGGAGCGACCTTTGCCGGGATTGTCAGCCTCATGCTGGTTTATGTCGGGCACAAATTTCCTCATAACCCGGCAAAGGCTATGGCAAAACTGACCATAAGTTACGGTATAGCCCAACTTATCGCACCCGCTCTGGCGGGTTATCTGTCGACACTGACAGGTAATTACCTGTCCTCCATGTGGATGGCGGCCGCTGTGATGATCACGGGCATTTTCTTTGTCTGGCAAATACATCGATTTGAGAAAAATAAACACCCTCAAATCAATACACCTGTGTTCTGATAAGTTCTTTCCAGCCGTATTAATGGTAAATGGCTTATTCTTCTTTCAAGGTCAGCCGAGTCCCATCAGGTCGTTCCAGGGTTTTGTCATCAATGCGTTTGAAAGTGAGATTGATATCGCCGGAAGTCACCACTTCATTGCTGTCGACCTCATAGGTAAAACTATAGGCACCAGGTACTCCTCCAATCAGCTGTCCCTGACCATCGGCATTAAACTCATAACCTGTACCATATTGTGCATCGACATAGGCTCCTTCCTGAAAATCAGAACCACAGGCAGTGAGTGTTATCGCTAACAATAAAGGACTTAACTGGCTCCAGCCTGCCGACTTAATATTGTTGAGCAGAGTGAGTGTGGTTTTCATAACATTACCTCATAAAGTCAGAAGTTCAGGAAGACAAAATCAGCTTTTCTCTCCATGAGAAAACCGATCACGTATAGGTTTAAAAGCCAGTACAACCTCATCTTTCAGATTATTGACTTTGATAACCCGACCAAACCGATAGCTATTAAAACCGATGTAATACAACCCAAGTTGTAGCAACGCCACCAACAGAAACAACGCACTGCCAATGGTCATTAAAAGCAGTAGCGTTGAAGCGATGTACACCACACTGAGCACTGCAAGATGGTTTTTATCCAAACTGGTTAACTGTTGTGAACAGACAAAATATCCCAGCATGGCCAATATAAATCCCAACAAAGCAGCTACCGCCAGTGGCGGCAATAATACCCCCCCTGCAGCGCCCACCAGAAACAGTATATAGCTGTAACGTGTATATTTTTCCTTAGCGATAAAGCCTAATAGTTTGTCACTGCTCAGGTTCTCTCCAACCCGATCATCAAAATCTGGCGACTGCTTTATTTGCTTATTCAGCGAAAAAAACGCGACCACCCCAGCCAGTAACAAGAGGATTCCCAGCCAGAAAATCATAGGGCTGTAGGAAAGACCATCGCTTAATGCCGCCGCTCCACGGCAAATCGGTGGCGAGGAATAGATGCACGCTATCATTTGCGTGATGACATCTTTATTGCCATAACGACTCATTGTATCCAGAGTGGATGCGTAGGCTGCAAAAAACCACACCAGCGATATCAGCAAAATGACCATACCCGCCAGCATCAGAATCAGGCTGAGTTTTCTTGGATTCATGGGCTGAACTCCTTTTCAAAGGTCGGGAAAAATATCACTGGAGATGACTCTTCCAAACAGACAGCATTGGGAAATGGGGGGACAAAGCGATAAAGTCCAGGCATTGAAAGCCCGCTATTAAGACAAAATACAACGTTAGTAACCATCTGGGCTCAAGCTGCATTGACTGGAGATAAAGTGATACGCATCATTCGCATCTCTTATATTTTTTGTGAAATATTTCACAGTTTACACTTTACCGCAAGCATTATTTTCGCCGAACCTATCACAAAACTCCATCCATAACAGTGGTTTAGCACATTATTAAACCAAATGGTTGACAATAATTAATAATGAGAGGATATTAAACCTTATGGTTAAATATAACGCGACAAATTTAGATACTTTATTTCATGCTCTGGCTGATCCAACACGGCGCTCAATGTTGCAGGCTCTGGCTTTGCAAAGCCGGTCGATCGGGGAGCTTGCCGAACCGTTTGATATGTCACTGGCAGCGGCTTCGAAACATATTCGGGTTCTGGAACAGGCAAGTTTAATTAATCGCAAAGTGCAAGGCAGGAGTCATATCTGCGAACTGAATGCAGCACCGATGCATGGCGGCCTTGAATGGATACAGCATTACCAGCGCTATTGGAATCAGCAACTGGATACGCTGGAGCAGTTGCTTAGTAAACCAGAGTCAAATTAATCTCATAAGGAGTCAATGTGATGTCCAACATTTATGGTGAATTAATTACCCCTGACACATTACAGATTGAACGAACATTGCCTGGCCCGATTGAGCGTGTCTGGCGTTATTTGACTGAGCCTGAGTTACGGCAAAAATGGCTGGCTGCAGGTCCCATGGAGCTGGAAATGGGTGGTGAGGTGACGTTGGTATTCAACAATAATTCATTGACCACCGCTGGAGATCTGCCACCTGAAAAATATGCCGACTATGGCGGTGAACATATTGTTAGAGGCAATATAACGGCTTGTGACCCGCCGTTTTTACTCAGCTATACCTGGCCGATGGGAGACAATGAAAACTCCGAGGTGCGTTTTCAATTAACCGAGCATGGCGATAAAGTTCGGTTAACCGTCACCCACTCCCGCTTGCTTAAATCGGAACAAAAGCTTTCTGTAGCGGGAGGCTGGCATGTGCATCTGGAATTTCTTCTGGCACAGCTTAATAATCAAACACCCCCACCGTTTTGGGCTACCCATACAACACTGGAAGCGGAATATGCACGATTATTCAAATAGCTGAATCGTGTACGGTGCACTTTCAGGGGAAATTCAGCTGCCATGAAACACCAAAACGGTCTTGTAACCAGCCAAATTGCTGACTGAAGCCATAATTATCCAGCGGCATATGAATCTGACCGCCTTCGGCAAGGGTTTTAAATAGGGTGCTGAGTTCGTCAACTGATTCGCAGTTCACAAAGATTGAAAACGCCGGGGTAAAGTCAAAGTCATGCTTGACTGGGCTGTCAATGCAATTAAAGGTTCGCCCGTTTAACGAAAACCTGCCAAATTGTAATTTGCCTTTATTTTCACCAGAAGTATATTCGGTTGATTCGATAATTTCAGAATCGGGGAACAGCTCTACGTATAACAACATGGCTTGTTTCGCATCGCCATCAAACATCAGATGTGGAAGAATTTCTGTTGCCATTGTCAGTAATCTCTCCTCGCTTGGTATTATTGAATTTACTGAGGCTTAATGCCTACTCAAACAAATTGCCCGGCTGCATGGCCTGAAGCCCAGGCCCACTGGAAATTGTGCCCACCCAAATGTCCAGTAACATCAACGACTTCACCGATGAAATACAATCCCGGATGCTCCTTGCTTTCCATGGTTTTGGAAGACAGAGCATTGGTATCAATACCTCCCAGTGTCACCTCGGCGGTTCGATAACCTTCGGTACCCGAAGGTTTAACTGTCCAGGGTTGGCAATGCGCAACAATCTGTTCAATATCAGCATCGGAAAGCTGACCAACAGGTTTGTCTTCAATCCATTGCTCACACCAAAGCTGTGCGACGCGGCGGGTCAGTTTTTCGGCCAGTATGGTTTTCAGAGCCGTTTTGGATTTTTCACGACGCATTTCCATTAAATAAGCGGTTAACTCGATTCCGGGAAACATATCTATTTTCAACACTTCCCCGGGCTGCCAATAACTGGATGCCTGCAATATTGCCGGGCCACTTAAACCACGGTGGGTAAACAGAATATTCTCACGAAACGAACAGGTATCTGTTTCGGTGATGGAGTCCAGGGAAATACCACTTAATTCAGCCAGCGGTTTAAGTTTGTGGTCATCCAGTACTACGGGAACCAAACCCGCCCGCGTGGGTAACAGCGGAATATTGAGCCTGCGGGCCAGTTCAAAACCAAATCCTGTCGCCCCCATTTTAGGGATCGATAAGCCACCCGTCGCAATGACCAGAGATGCACATTGCAATTTACCTTCTGACGTTTCAACCAACTTTTGTCCGGCAGTTTCCAGCACCTTAACCGGCGTATTGGTCTTGATGGTTACCCCGGCCCACTCACACTCGGTGACTAACATCTGCACGATATCTTTCGAAGACTCATCACAAAACAGTTGCCCCAGTTTCTTTTCGTGATAGGCAATCTGATGACGTTCAACCATCTCGATAAAATGCCATGGGGTGTAACGACTGAGTGCTGATTTCACAAAGTGCGGATTATTGGAGATAAAGTTCTCCGGGCTGCAATACATGTTTGTAAAGTTGCAGCGACCACCACCAGACATCAGTATCTTCTTACCCACCTTATTGGCATGCTCAAGTACCAACACCCGTCGACCGCGTTGTCCGGCAGCAATAGCACACATCAACCCGGCGGCACCGGCGCCGATAATGATTACGTCATACTGATTGGAAAGTTCGTTATTGATTGTCATGGACGGGCATTTTACGCAAAAATACCCGCAAATGACTGACAACTTAAAGGCTGAAAGATAACCTAGTCCTAGGTTGAGATGACTCTGCCAACGATACGATCTATCCAGCTCAGTTCACGCAAAGGCAAATCAGCAGAATGACGATAGCCTTTGATGAGCGCTTCAATCAAATCACCATGATTTACCCATTCTTGTGGATACCGGAAAAAATGCCGCCAGTTGCGACGTCTGGCCCAACGACTTAAAGACCAGGATTGAAAACGCATATCAAGAATATCGATAAGGCCAAAATCCATTTCATTGACAATAATATTTCCGGGATGGATTGAGCGGAAATAAATTCCCCGGCGCTGCACCAAGGCTAAAAACACACCCAAGCGGTACATCAGATTTGCATCGGCTTCATTGGATTTAACAATGTCTCGTAAAGTACGGCCTGCCAAAGGGGAGTAAATAGCAACAGTGTGTGATTCACCTACAATGCGATGCAATGCCTTCACTTTCAGCGTTGGGATATCAAGCTGTTCTAATTGATGAGCGTTACGGGCAAATTTAACCGCTGCCGGCGCCAGCAATTCTCTGTTAAAAAACCGTTTACGATAAAAAAACTTTAAAAATTGGCCATCAGCTAGTACGGCCACTTTAGGTCCTTTTTTGTCCTTTTCGATCACAGTAGCCGTTTCCATCAGGGTGGCTAAATGCTCAGCAGAAAGGGGGCGAATATTAAGCATAAATGTTTTCCATAACGATGTTCAATCCTGATGTTTTAAAGGGAGCCGCGGCCATATATCACCCGTCTGAGACATATAATCAAGATAATGATGCCCGTATTTCTCCAGCCCATCTTCTTCTTCCCGAGGTACTCTCAAGCAATAGACCAATACAAAAGTCATTAACCCTGCCACTCCGGCCAACCAATTCTGCGATAACAATAATTGCGTTAATGCCAGGACTAAAAGCGCGGAATAAAAGGGATAACGTATGTATCGGTAAATCCCTTTGGCAACCAGTTTTTTCTGGTAATTAGCGGGAGCACTATAATCACGAACCGCTCTGTACAACAGCCATATCCCCAAACTGCCACTCAGAACACCAAACCACGCAATTTCGTCATAATACCGCAAATCGGCAAATTCCAACCATGGCAACGTGGCATCAATCAGGGGAAGGCTAACCATACTTATCAGGGTAACAATCGTCAGCGCCGTTATTTCATTATCCCACTTATTATCCTCTAAAAAACGCCATCGACTATTACTAGAGAACAACGCCAGAGTCGCCCCTGCAATGAGGATAATGAGTACTAACTCAGAAATTTGGTCCGTCATGTAATCACCTTATAATCAAGTCATTAATTATCAAGCTGGCTATGTATTAACAGCAGATAGAGCATTGGTAGTTAATAACTTACTGAAAGTTCATGGCAATTTTATTACCATGTTAACTATTAGCGGATTACCTGTATACATTATCTCTGGCCAGGGAAGCATATAAGTCAAAAATACTGCCATCTGCTTCTTGTCTAAGCTAACGCCAGCTTAGCTGACAAAAGTTACTGATGTCCTTTTTTTGTTATTACTTTGAAAATCATGAAAATAACCTGTAACGGCAGAACTTTATGGGTTTTAATCTGTTTGAATAATTAAGAAACTAACACCATAAAAACTAATGACCAGAACAAAACACTTGATTTTCATCACGCCACATTGGCGCTTATGCTTATTTTTGTTGCCAATGTTCGCCATGCTTTCAGCTTGTGGAACAACTCCGTCTGGTCTCACAAAAACACCAGAAAGAGCGGAGTTCCCCAAACCAGCAGATGAGGCTCACTATTACGATGAAATACAGGCCATGCTACTGCTCTATCAACAGCATGAAGCATGGCAAGGCACGCCTTATCGTATTGGCGGAGTCAATCGTTCAGGCATCGACTGTTCGGCTTTTGTTCAAGTGACATTTCGTGATGTATTCGGTATGGATTTGCCGCGAACCACTGAACAGCAATCGCGTATGGGGCAACGCATTAACCGGCAACAATTGCGACCCGGCGACCTGGTGTTCTTTCGCAATGGCCGCCATGTCGGAATTTATCTGGAAGAGAACAAATTCCTGCATGCCTCAACAACACGTGGTGTAATGATTTCCAATATGGACAACAGCTACTGGTCTCGCCATTTCTGGAAAGCAGTCAGCGTACGTCGTTGAGATTTCTTCTGTTGAAACCGCGAGCTGCTATCATAGCGTTCGTGTTGAACTCCTTCGGAAAAGCATTGTGACCAAATCTGTACCACTGACCCAAGAAGCCTATTTAGAAAAATGCAAAAGTGCCGCCAGCAAGGGCGATGCTATTGCCCAAAATACACTGGGGTTTCTTTATCTCAACGGGCAAAGCGTCGAACAGGATTATCACCAGGCAGCAAAATGGTTTCGCCATGCTGCTGAGAACAACTATGCTCCAGCCCAATTTAATCTCGCCATCATGTACAAATTGGGCCAAGGGGTTGAACAAAATCATCCCGAATCAATTAAATGGATGCAACTTGCGGCAAATCAGGGTTACGCCGAGGCGCAAAGCAACCTGGGGAATATGTACTATCAAGGCCTGGCGGTAATGCAGGATTATCAAATGGCGTATATGTGGTGGTCTTTAGCGGAACAAAATGGTGCTGAAGATCTTCAGCATATTAAAGCCGTATTACTCAAAAAAATGTCTGAAAACGAAATCCGGCAGGCCGAACAATCTATTAAACAATGGCAAAAGCAGCAGTGACAATCATCTGACTGCCACTATTCCCAACGATAATCCAACAATTTTATTTTATTTTGCTTAAACTGCACGCCCTCGTTTTCCAGTAATTTTCGTTGCCGTTGGTAGCCATCACTGCCCACCGGAAACGCGATTTCACCTTTGGCATTAATCACGCGATGCCAGGGTAAATCAGAGTCATCCGGAAGTTGCTTTAGTGTAGTTCCCACATAACGTGCATGCCCCGGATAACCGCAAATCCGAGCAATCTGACCATAAGTTGCAACTTTTCCCTCAGGAATCATAGCGACCACTTGCCAGATGATTTGGTTGAGTTTGAGATGCTCCACTTTATTGCCTACGCTCAATTATTGCTCATATAACGTTAATTTCAGTCCGGTTTTATCGCTTGCCAGTTGCACTCCATATCAGTCACAGGCAAGATTCAATCTGTTGGCTTTATTCAGCAATCCTTTCCAAATATTCAGGAAACCAGATTATGCAATCTCTCACTCGATTTTCCGTATTAATAGCCAGTCTGTTCTCAATCTCTGCCACCGCTTTGGCAGAAACGCCCAACCTGCAACCCGGCCTTTGGGAATACACCAGCACCACCACCATGGAAGGCCCTATGAATTTCCCGCCTCAAACGGCCAGCAATCAGGAATGCCTGACCCAGGCACAGCTGGACAAGGGGCAAGACGTCATCAATATGCCTGAGGAATGTGATATTACGCAATCAGATATCAAACGTGACCGAGTTGATTACGCTGCGAGCTGCAATATGGATGGTATGACAACCATTTTTAAGGGTTATGCCAACTTTAAAGGTAATCGCATTGAGGGCAAAATGACCAGTGAGATGAACACCCCAATAGGTCCGGTAAATATGAAAACTGATTATTCTGGCGAGCGGATTGGCGAATGTTCACCTTGATCCAGGGCTTGTTGATTCAGCTGCACATTCCTCACTCCAATTGGTTCGCCCCATTATCAACATCCAATATGATAATGGGGTGAGGTTCATTTACCTTACTATTACAACAGCCTGCCGAACTTTCGACTGAAAAAACTGCCTTCTGCTTTATAACCGTTTGAATCTGACTTTCCGTTTTCAGGAGGGTTGTTTGAATGCTGGATTTTTTCAAAGTGGTTTTGGGTTGTTTTATCATGATGCCCGCCTATGGCGTTATTCATGGTGAACCAACACCGATTGACGTTGTTTCAACGGGCCAGATTCATATTGAGCAACTTAAATGGTATGGCGGCACCAACAGTCAGGTTACGGAACAGGACGAATGCAGTTCTGTAGTAGTAGGTACTCAGCCACTGACCGTATTAACGGTTGCTCACTGCTTGCGTGACTCTAAATTAACCCCCAACACGCGAATCCCGGTTGTTAAGATATTTTTAGGCAAGCCGGTACCCGTATTACGTGCGGCGCTTTACACCCGTTTTAATGAAATTGAACGCAATCTGGCCACCGATCTGGCCGTACTGATATTTGACGGAAACGCGCCTGAAGGGATTGCAGCCATTCCAATCGTCAACTCACTTGAAAGCCCACAAGTTCTGGTATGTGGGTATGGCCGAGGAATTAACGATGCCGACATTAATGTCCCTCGCTGTGCGAACAAAACCGTCTTATCTGCAGAAGATGACTTCTACCACTTTGTACCTGAAATCTACGAACAGCTTGACCCCCTACTGCACCTGCAATTTCGCGCGCAGTTTCTGGCAAAATATGCCGTAATCAGCTCAACCTCCGCCCTGCTAGCCATGAATCGGGTGGAAAATGAACGTTATCAATTTACCTTACCTATGCCAACAAGAGGTGATTCCGGAGGGCCATGGATAGTGAATCAACAAAACGGACAACAAGGTGTGATCGCGTTAACCAGTTTTGTCGAAACCTTTTACCGGAAAAATAAACAGTGGCCATTTTTCAATGAAAACCGTGCCCCACTGACTGATTTCCCTTACGCAGCGTATGGTGTTCGACTGAATACCGTTGAAGCTAAGGCATTATTCACTCGCGCCCGGCTTGAAGGCGCTGACATTCAGATGATGTCTGAGTAACAGCGTTTTTTCACCATTCATAGTGACCGCCTGATGCAAACAATCAATGTTAAGCTGGCGTTGATGGGATTCATAAATCCATCCATCATCCGGCTGATATAAAGAAGAGACTTCAAAAAAATGACATTAGCAAACATGTATCATCTGACCTTCTCCGGCTTGTTTATTATTTTGCTGACCCTGCTTATTCAATGGTTTATCGCCAGCAAAAGCAAAGCCTCGCAAGCTGGTGCAATTCCCGGCAAAATTGCTGAAGAACTGAGTCATGACGCTTTTGTATTTCGAGCCCATCGCACGTTTATGAACTCACTGGAAAATCTGCCATTGTTGCTGGGCACGACGTTTATGGCGATTTTAATCGGTGCAAATGCTCTATGGACCGGTATCTTTGTCTGGCTATTTGCGATTGCCCGTATTGTGCATATGGGACTCTATTACGCCATTGCTACTGAGCAAAACCCCAGCCCGAGAACCTGGTTTTTTATGGTTGGCCTGCTCGCTAATGTGGCATTGCTGGTGTTATGTGGCATTACTTTGCTGAGTTAACAGATGGTTATGAAATCTTTTCGAGGTCACAGCCCCAGATTGGGGAATCGGGTTTGGGTAGATGACAGTGCTGTGATTATGGGTAATGTCGAGATCGGCGATGACAGTTCGGTATGGCCGTTGGTATCCATCCGTGGTGATATGCATCAGATTCGTATCGGCGCGAGAACCAGTATTCAGGATAACTCCTGTTTACATATTACCCATGCCAGTGAATTTAATCCGGAAGGCCATCCCCTGATCATTGGTGATGATGTCACAGTAGGCCATCTGGTGATGTTGCATGGCTGCACGATTGGGAATCAGGTGCTTGTCGGCATGTCCTCTACTATACTGGATGGCGCGATTATCGAAGATCAGGTGGTTATTGGTGCGGGTTCGCTGGTACCACCGGGAAAAAAACTTGAATCCGGTTACCTGTATTTCGGCTCTCCTGTAAAACAGATTCGCCCATTAACGGTGGACGAACTGAATTATTTCCAATATGCCTGTCAGAACTACGTAAAGCTGAAAAATGAATATCTCAATAACAATGATTAAGCCGCCAGCTGTTTAAGTCGTTCATTGATCTGATCCTTCCTGGTTAACAGTTTCTGGGTATCTGCTGATTCAAATTCAACAATGGCGATGGATGCCTGAGGAAAATTATCTGCCAACTCACCATTCAGCATGGCATCAGCAGCATATTTAGCCATGTTGACGACTGCGGCCAATTGACTTGCCTCCTTGTCAGTCGAAGGCGTTTCAAGATGCTGAATGGTTTCAATGACCAGAGCCGGCATACGCCAGCGAATAACGATCATCTGCGAAACGGTCAGCCAGTATTTATCTTCCAGCTGATGAACAATCGAATCATCCAGAGGCAAACTCTGTTGCGCGGCAACATCAATCAGCGTTTGAAGTACCGCCGGACGGCCAATGGAATGAATCAATCCTGCCAGAAAAGCGACTTCGACGTTCACGTTGCAGTGACTGGCAATCTCTTTAGCCCACAATGATGTCGCCAACGCCTGCTGCCAGATGGATTCCGCATAGCCTTCATAGCCCGGAGTATTGAATAATTTCGCATTGAGTACGGCGCTGATAGCAATTTCACTGACAGTCACCATACCCAGACGGGCAATCGCCTGTTGAAGTGATGTCAAATTTGACATCGGTGTATACGCTGCCGAGTTGGCAATACGCATTACATGGCCAGCGAGCGATGGATCACTTTCAATCAGCTGCGCCATTTGACTGGCATCAGACTCTTTATCATTGGCCAGCATAAACGCTTTGTTCGCGACCTCAGGCAGTATCGGAACCTCTACAAATCCCTCTGCGATTGCCTGATTTAACAGATCTTCCAGTTCTGATCTTACGTGCTGATTATCTTCTTGCATTTCTCTATCCATATCTGATTGATAAATATTGTTTTTTGCCGATTTATCATTCTGTCTTGATTCAACTTATCGCCATTCAGACTACTTAGCGATAAACATCAACTAGAAAGCCGACATCGATAAAGCTTACTCAATACGTCACCGACCAAAGTAGCACCATCATTTCATTACGTCTATTTTGAATCATGCAAGTAGCTGATTTCAGCTTACAACAAAAAACCGCTTCTTATATTGGGCTCAAATGACCATCAGTCAACATTCTGATTTTAGCCATAAAACGCCCTGTTTTTTTCACTCATTTCAGCGTTAGCTAAATAAGGTGACAAGGATTTTCCTGAATTTACAGCTAAAACCACAAGTTTTGTGCTGAAATACATTTTTTTCACAGCGTGCCTATATACAATATCAGCAAAAATTAATACTAAAGGTAGCCGACTTTGACACAACGCATTGCTTCTAGTGAACTCCGGCTTGGTATGTATATAAAAAAGCTGGGCGGTTCATGGATGAAACACCCGTTTTTACGTAGTAGTTTTTTATTAACCGATCCCGATGATATTAAAAAAATTCTTGAGGCAGGCATTGAGGAAGTCTGGATCGATGAGGATAAAGGTGAAGCTTCTAAAACATCGCCCTCCCTGCAACCATCACCACCCGCTGCCGAAACGTTATCAGACTCACTTCCTCAGCAAACCGCCAAAGATAAAAAATCTGTCGCGCGAATTTCAATGGAAGAGGATATTAATCGCGCGCGGAAACTCTTCAATGATGCTAAACCACAGGTTATGGCAATGTACCAAGATGCCCGATTGGGTAAAGCCATTGATCCCCAAACAACTTTACCGTTAGTGAATGAAATTGATTTAATGGTGCAGCGAAACTCAGCCGCAATACTCAGTGTAGCTCGTCTGAAAACTCATGATGACTACACATACATGCATTCATTGGCGGTGTGTGCATTGATGATATCGATGGCACGCCAACTCAATCTGAATGAAGAGCAGGTTAAGTTGGCTGGTGTCGGCGGATTAATGCACGATCTTGGTAAATCCCTGATGCCATTGGAAGTGCTGAACAAACCCGGAAAACTTTCTGATGCAGAATACAACATCATGAAAAAACATCCGGTTGCCGGCGCCAAATTACTTCAGAACTCCGGTGCTGAACCAGAGGTCGTCGACATCGCTTTGCATCATCACGAAAAAATGAACGGTTTGGGCTACCCCAACCGGTTACAAGGTGACGAAATATCATTGTATTCCCGTATGGCGGCCATTTGTGATGTCTATGACGCTGTCACATCTGAACGCGCTTATAAACAAGCCTGGGATCCGGCTGGCACTATTCGGGAAATGGCAAAATGGGAGGGGCACTTTGATAAGCCGCTTTTTAATGCTTTCGTAAAAATGGTGGGCATTTATCCGGTCGGTTCTCTGGTACGACTTTCTTCACAAAAGCTGGCCGTAGTGATAGAGCCCGGTAAAGGTTCGCTTGTCACGCCAAAAGTTAAAGTGTTTTTTTCCCTGCGTTCTAAAGCACCTATTCAGATCCAGGTAATCGATCTCTCCCTGCCAAGTTGTAAAGAGACCATTGATGGGCCTGAAGATCCAAGCAAATGGAATTTCAAACAACTGCAAGATCTCTGGCTTTAAAGGTTTATTACTCCGTCCTGTTCAGTTTGATAGCAACATATCATCCATCAGACTTTTACCTTATAGCCCGTTTTAAAAATCCACCAGATAAACATCATAAACATGATGAGGAAAGCAGTAATCATCATCAGACTGAATGTCAGACTGACATCGGCTGTACCATAAAAACTCCAGCGAAAACCACTAACCAGATATACCACCGGATTGAACAGAGTCACTTTCTGCCAGAACTCAGGCAACATACTGATCGAATAAAACGTGCCACCCAGAAAAGCTAAAGGCGTGACAACCATCAATGGAATAACCTGTAATTTTTCAAAACCATCCGCCACTACACCAAGAATAAAACCCAGCATGCTGAAAGTAATACAGGTCAACACCAGAAACAGCATCATCCATAACGGGTGCAGAATCGAGTAATCCACAAATAATTTGGCGGTGAGCAAAATCAACATCGCCAGAATAATCGATTTGGTAGCAGCAGCGCCCACATAACCAACCACAATCTCAAATGCCGAAACCGGTGCCGACAAAACTTCGTATATAGCCCCTGACCATTTGGGCATATAAATGCCGAACGAGGCGTTGGAAGTGGTTTCAGTCAACACCATCAACATGATCAAGCCCGGAATAATAAAGGCACCATAACTCACACCGCCAATTTCAGTCATCGCCGAACCGATGGCCGATCCGAATACGATGAAATAAAGCGAAGTAGACAACACCGGCGAAGCAATACTTTGCAGCGGCGTGCGCCAGCTACGGTGGAGTTCGGATAAATAAATGGCTTTAATGGCATACCAGTTCACTTTGACTCCTCCAGCAGACTGACAAAAATTTGTTCCAGGGTACTTTGTTTGGTTTGCACATCACTCAGCTCGATCCCGGAACGATGAATTGCCGCCAATACCTCCGTCACATGATTGGTCGGTTGATTATCAACATAATCATAGGTCAGCGTTTTGCCATCTTGGCCAATATGCAACACAAAACCATTCAGCTCACCGGGTAACTGAGTAATCGGATGTTGTAACTGTAAGATAAGCTGCTTGCGGCCCAGCTTTTTCATTAAATCCTGCTTGTTATCCACCAGCAGGATCTCGCCATGATTAATAATGCCAATTCGATCCGCGATCTCTTCGGCTTCTTCAATGTAATGTGTAGTGAGAATAATGGTGGTGCCTCTTTGGCGTAGCTTTTCCACCAGCCGCCACATATCACGGCGTAATTCCACATCCACCCCGGCGGTCGGTTCATCCAGAAACAATACTTCGGGTTCATGCGCCAGGGCTTTTGCAATTAACACACGGCGTTTCATGCCACCGGAAAGAAATTGAATTTTGGCACGCCGCTTATCCCATAAAGACAAGGCTCTTAATATTTCTTCCAGGTATGCATCATCACGCGGCTTTCCAAAAACGCCCCGACTGAACACCATGGTATCCCACACAAATGCAAACACATCTATCGCTAATTCCTGGGGCACCAGACCAATTTGTTTGCGTGCCTGACGATACTGTTTGACAACATCATAACCACCTACCAACACCTGGCCCTCACCGACGTTAACCAGTCCACAGATAATGCTAATCAGCGTGGTTTTTCCAGCGCCATTTGGGCCTAACAGAGCAAAGATCTCACCACGTTTGATTTGCAGATTAACCTGCTTTAACGCCTGAAACCCGGAAGGATATTGTTTACTGAGATTGCGCACATCAATGATGTGATTTTCCATCAGTCGTGTTTCCTTTACTGCGGTATGTAAGCTTAGTCATTTTAGGGGCTTGAACTTTCATCGCCCCTCGAGTGTTGTTCTTCAACAAGGTTTAAATTTGTCTGCATTTAAACATAAAACAGCAGTGAAATAACTCAATTACTCCAATGCGATAAAATCGCTGCAGTTTGGCAGCGCCATGTTAAAACAGTGTTAACAGCAGCAAGATTTAAGATTACGGTTGCCGAGCAGGCAACGCGGTTGCAGGGCCAGGTTGCATCGCTGCTTCATCAAGACTGTCACCAATATTGAATGTCACCGTCCTGATTTTATCCAACGCGTTTCCGGCAGGTTCCTGTCGCAGAATAATAGATCTGAATAGCTGATGATCCTGCGCGTCCATTACCGAGTCGATGGTGTCAGAACGCGGTTCAAATCCCCATTCGATTCCACCCGCCCATGTACAGAGTGCAGCTTCATCAATAGTGGCTTCAACACACGGCTGCTCAACCACCTTCCGCAACTGATCAGTCGCATTGGTATCCTGACGAGCCGGTGTTCGCAACAACAAACTGGTTTGTATATTCGTCAGTCGTTCAGACTCATACAGCTGATTATTATCAAGCAGTACACTGCGTATTCCTGCTTCTTCAATCAATACATGCCGACCACTGCTGACAAGTTCGAAATGACAGTGTGGCTGCTGTTGTGGTTCAGCCAGTTGATAATCCCATGCTTCCAGACGATAGGCAGTTCTGGTCTCATCCAGCCAGCGCTGCAGTCGAATGGTTCCCAGGCGATTCCGCTCATTTTCGCTCAACGCTTTTATCGAAACGCCCTCATCCTTGCAGATATTCAGCAAATCCGCATATAGTTCACGCCGGTTCCCGGCAGAGACAGGGGTAATGGTTTGATCAATATAGATATTTGGCATGGCGGGACGCTGCTCCACCCGCTCAACTGTTTTCGGCTCAAGTGGTGCAACGGATGTGTCCGGTTCTGACTCTTCCCCACAAGTGGTCAGCATCCCTACACAGACAAGACTCAAGGCAGCTATCAATAAAAAACGGAGTTTGGCCGTTAACATCACCTTACCAGTTGATAGTGCTAGTTCTCATCACATTCAAGAAATTCATAACCAGTGCCTTCATCAAGATTTATCAGTTCAGAAACGGCTTGAAAACCAATCTGCCGGGCAGCAACCAGATCCGCCTGTGGTATCTGGTGAATCAGTATAGTCCCTGTCCCCATACCACACGCAGCCGGATAAGCGACACCGGTTCGCTGACCACAGTGAGTTTCAATTACCTCAATATTTGCCGTTGATAATTTTTCTGCACTGTCAGTGGGTGAGATCCCTGACGTTTCACATTGCAGAGCATTTCGACTCTCATAAACCATTACCGGCTCCTCAACCGCGCAACCGCTCAGTAAAACCAATGAAGTTAAGATGGTTAATCGCAGTTTCATGAGCACGCCTTAATGTTAATATCCAGAGGAGGAATAAATCGTTTTCATCTTCCCATATGAATCTACTCTAATCATCCAACAATTTGAATAGCATGAAGCGTTGATGCTGTTCAGAGCTATCGGAAATAGTAGTTGAAATGATATTTTGGGATCAATTACACACCACGAAAAACGTATTGATGATGTGCTTTGAAAGGATATAAAAAAAGGGTAAGCTCTCGCTTACCCTTTGTTTTGCAGTTGTTCAGAGGCCTGAACATAATTGTCGAAATTCTGAATATAATCATCCATATTCAATTCCAACATACGTCGATATTCATTGACAAAAAAATCGACGGTTTCATCCCGCGCATCAGCCATATCCATGGCATTAGTCCATCCAGAAGCACAGAACCACGCACTGTATCTGGCTAAGCCATACATAAATGATGCACTGACTTCACCGGCCTCTACACTTTTCGCCATTTGCATATTAGCCAATTTGATAAATGCATCCGCTCTATCGAAAAAGGCTTTATCTCTCTCACTCATAAAGGTTTCGCTTTTTTTATTTTGCAGTTGGGCTTTCAGCCAGTAAAGAACCTGCAGAATAAACTTGCTCACGGAAGATGAATACGGAACTCAGCACAATAGATCGCAGGAATATGACATTTATTATTTTTTAGTACTCGATGATATGAAAACAAATCCGTCACCTGATGAACCGGATAAATTGGCTTCTTACACACTCAAATAGAAAAAACTTGAAATACGAATGTCATTCGGTAAGGATACTTTGCAGCTAGCGGTGAACCCGTCTGAGGTGCCATGAGTTTCAGCTGAAAAAGCCGGCGTCAATTCAGGCTGAGTCAGCTGTCGCTAAACTGGGAAAACAACTCCTCGCCGGTAAGATTTCGGGTCTTCTCGGCAAATGAATAATATGTCGGTTTGCTCTCAATAAACACCTGCTCAGCCAATTGCCATTCATCGTTATTATCAAACAACCCAACTGGAATGGCGTACATTTCACCCTGTTTCAAGCGATAAAACAAATGGGTACCACATGTTTTACAAAAGCCGCGTTCAGCCCATTCTGAAGAATCATAAATTGAGATATTTTCAGCCCCCTCAAACGCTACATCACCACCACATTCTACCGCCAGCAATGGCCCTCCACCCCACTTTCGGCAGGTCTCACAGTGACAAGCCCCCATATGATAACTTTTGGGGGTGGCTACCAGACTGACGTTGCCACATAAACAGCTTCCGCTTTGTTCAGTTATGGAATTCATTTGCCCCCTCCTGATTCATATCTGCATTTGTTTAGGTGTATCTGTATTTTTTCGAAGTGCTTGTAATACAGATAAGTAGTTCTCCCGCACAGCGATCCAATTATGCCATTGTCGCTGCAGTTCCTGATCTTGCCATCCAGATAGTGCAATGACGGGGTCGCGAGCATTGGCAAACACTTTGGTAATCGCTCTGGACTGTTTGCCGGTTAATAAGGCAACTTCTGCCAGCTCTTGATCGATAACCCAACGGGCGAATTCTGGCAAATGACTGCGAAAAACCTGCATATCGTGGAAGTCCCCCAGTAACTGCTGAACCTTTTTGCACCACTCAACCAGCGCTTTCGCGTTGCTTACTGTTTCGGTAAAGGGTTCGAGCAGATAACGCAGATATTTAATTTCAATACGTGCCAGATGCGTTTCTTGCATACCAGCATTCAGAAGTTGGTCAATCAGCTCAATACGCTGTTCCACGGTTTGTTCAAGCCATTTGCCTAAGCCAATACCCATTTTTTGTTTGATCTGAGGTTCAAGTCTCTGCTTTGGAGAAAATCGCAGTTCCGTGGACTGCTGATACGCCTGTTTCCCATATTCAATCAGCTTCGCCAAAGCAGGCCTATCGCCAATCTGTTTTTGGGCCAGTGACAACCAGGCCAAAGTCACCTCGTGGTCACGTACGGGGTTGCTCGCCTTGGCCAGGGCCTTAAGCCGTTTACCAACGGCCTTGTTGGTTTTGATTTCACCGCGGGTCAGTTTTACCCAAACCCGTAACCGACGCAGATCAACACGCATATCGTGTAATGCCTCAGGGTCATCTTCCGTGGTTTGAAAATGCGCCCAGGCTGTGCGAAATGCTGTTTCTTTCTGTCGAACTATTTCTGCAAGAATCTTACCCGCCGGCTGCAACAAGACAGGCTTACTGCCCGTGGTAGTTTCGACTTGAATTTTTTTACTCATAAAAAGTCTTTGAACAATTCGAGTATGAGGACCCAACTATACCCGTTTCCATTTTTGGCCGAGGTTTTAAAGGGGTCAGTGGTCGCCAGATAAAAAAAGGTTCTAGTCAGCATACCCAAAAATAGCGAAGAAATGACAGGCCGTGCCCGCTAGAACAAATAGATGCCAGATAAAGTGACCATATTTCAGCCGTGAATCCATCGCAAAAAACACGACTCCGACGGTATAAGACAAGCCGCCGGCCACTAACCATAACAATCCGGCAACAGGCACATTTTCCAGCAATGGCTGGATGGCAATGACAATCACCCAGCCCATCAGTAAATACAGGCCGGTGGAAAAAACCAGATGGTGTCGTTTTTGAAACACTTTGAGGGCAACACCAGTAAAGGCCAGCCCCCAGACAATAGCAAAAAGCGTCCAGCCCCATGGGCCTTTGAGTGCACCGAGCGTAAATGGTGTGTAGGTGCCAGCAATCAACAAATAAATTGCAGAATGTTCAATACGGCGAAAAATACGTTTTGCCTTGCCGACAGGTAATGCGTGATATAGGGTGGAGCCTAGATAAAGCAATATCATCGTGGCACAAAACACGCTGACGCCAACAACAAAGGCCGTTTCACCCAGCCGGGTGGCATGGACAATTAAAAAAGGCATGCCGATCAAAGCCGCGACAAGTCCTGTTCCGTGACTGACAGCGTTGGCTATTTCTTCCCCGGCAGATTGCTCACGATTGAGGCTGGTAAGCGACTTTTGCATATACTCCCCCTCTTGGCACATCAAACACGTTATTCAGTGTGTGAACGTAAGAACCCGTTAATCTTTGACAGCACGCTGATGCATAGTCGCATTCGATAAAACCAGCGACGAGTCATTATTTTCAGCATCGTAAGTCACATCAATCAATGCAGACGCAACACTTTTTGTGGAAATAGGCCGCACAGAAGCAGGTAAAAACGATGAAATGGGTGTGAGTAACGAATCTGCCAGTTTTTCTGCAAAGCGATCATCATCCGGCCGCCCCAGCAGCAGTGAAGGTCGAGCAAAAAACACACTCGGCAAATTGAGTGCCTGTATATCGCGTTCCACCTCGCCTTTAACCCGATTATAAAAACTGACCGAAGAAATATTGGCACCGAACGCGGTTACAACACCCAGTTTACTGACCTCAGCCGCTTTGCAGGCTCGTGCAAACGCGATCACCAAACCATGATCAATCTGGCGAAAATTCGCTTTACTACCAGCTTGTTTTTGCGTGGTTCCCAAGGCAATAAAGGCAACAGAACCTGCTGGAATCAGAGGTTTTGCCTGTTGCTCCAGCTGCTCAAAATCAATAATCTGATGGGTGATTTTTGAAGTGATTGCATCCGGGAAATTGAGCAATACATCAAACTCACGACGAGATATCAAAATGATATTCGCAACGTCTTCCCGCTGACTTAACTGAGTCACCAACTGCGTTCCTACAGCACCCGTTGCACCTAAAACAATCGCTGTATCAGACATTGTCCTCAACCTCTATCGTTTCAATTTGGTATTAATCCGTAATCAAGTCAGCTGACTATTTGGCTTTTAAAGTTAGGCAACACTCGATATCCTGAGCCCAACAATGCCAGTAACCACGAGGAGCAAGCTAACCATTTTTAAGAAAGAGATGGACTCCTGGAAGATAACTATCCCGGCTATTGATGCTCCGACGATACCGATACCCACCCAGATGGCATAAGCAGTAGCCATGGGTAAGGAACGCATAGCAAAACTCAGCAAATAGAAGCTGCCAATCATTGCAATTAACGTGATGAGTGAGGGAACTGGCTTGGTAAATCCTTCAGTAAACTTGAGTCCTATTGCCCAAACCACTTCCAATAAACCAGCCAAAAACAGAATTAACCAACTCATGCAGACAACCTCTTAAATTGAAGGGGTCGTCCCCATTAATCGTTCACCAGCACCTCAGGGTCGTCCCTCAGGGCATGTGCCTGGAAAAGAACACAACGTAAAGCAATTTATCACAACTTACCGGCCCCTTCTACCATCTCACCATCTGAAGCTGATAATTATTTAACACTCAACATAATTCTGTTTTGACAGCGATTACCCCGGTGAAATATTTCACACCTTTTCCGCATACGGGCGCGGTGCAGAGGAAATATTAGGGACTTATATGCTGCTCGATCTGACGGCGAAAAGACGTAATGAAACCGGCCCGAATTTTAATCTCACTGATTGGGTGCGACATCACGACCGCTATGAAGCAAAGGGCCATGTTGACTCAACCGGACGCTACCAACCCTCAGAAAACTGCTGTCATTCAGGAGAAAAATAAATCTGTCCTCTGTTTTTCACCGTTGACGACGCTCGTGTTCCAGTAACCAGTGTTTGCGATCCAAGCCACCCCCATAGCCTGTTAAGGTTCCATTTTTCCCAATCACCCGATGACACGGGATGATAATGGAAACACGGTTCCCACCATTTGCAGCGGCCACTGCCCGCACGGCTTTGGGGTTTCCAACTCGCTCTGCCTGCGACTGGTAGCTCGTGGTCTCGCCATAAGGAATCTGTTTTAACACGTTCCAGACCTGAGTTTGAAACGCGGTCCCGGGGGTGTGTAGTGCAACAGTAAACTGCTTACGGATACCAGCAAAGTATTCTTCCAACTCTTGCCTGGCTTGTTTGGTGTGTTCATTTTCGCCGGTTACAATAGGACTGTTTAAGTGCCTCTGAAGATCGTTAAACTCGGTTTCGAGCATTCGCCGATCGACAAACTCCAGTAAACAGACTCCCTGCTCTGTCGCACCAACAAACATAGGGCTCAAGGGTGTGGTAAATCGATTTATTGTGATCACATTATTCTCCAGACTTTGTGCTGGCGACCGCCCCATCACTTTCTTGAAGGTATAGCCAAATCCACTGAGTGATTCGTAGCTACTATCAAAAGCAGTATCCGTCGCTGTTTTGCCATGCTTTAATTCCTGAAAGGCAGTATTAATACGATACATTCGCTGGAACGTTTGGAATGTCATGCCGTAGTGTTTCTTAAACCAACGGCGGATTTGTTCTGGACTGAAACCGAGTTGTTGCAACTGGTCATCCGAAATTTTCTGCTTCGGATGGCTTCTGACTAACTCAATCGCTGCCGTCACCTGTTTGGGCGCCTCATTGGCGTTCTCGGTAGGTCGACAGATTTTACATGGCCGATAACCAGCATTCAGCGCATCTTTAAACGTGCTATAAAACTCGACATTCTCAGGTTTTGGTTTTCGGGCACGACAGATCGAGATGCAAAAAACGCCCGTGGTGATGACGCCCACATAGAAAATTCCGACATAAGCTTCATCACGGTTCAGCAACGCTTGATAGTAGTTTTTGATTTGGTCCAGGTTTTGAATACGCATACGGCCATCCGTCGTTACAACAATGGATAACATACCCGCCCATGATTAATGCTACCAACCGAAAAATCGACGAGTATTTTTTTGATCAGCAAACATCAAATGCACCCTTAGCAGGGCTTTTGATCTTTATAAAGATTCAGGAATACGTTCTTCATCCCGCAGGGTCAGCACTTCATACCCGTTCGATGTGACCGCAATGGTATGTTCCCATTGAGCAGATAACTTTTTATCAGCCGTAACGACCGTCCATCCATCTTTTCTGGTTTTCACTTTTGCCTTTCCCTGATTGATCATCGGCTCGATGGTGAAGGTCATCCCTTCCTGCAAAACCAGACCTTTCCCGGGCTGACCAAAGTGAAGTACTGCCGGTTCTTCGTGCATTTCCCGACCTATACCGTGTCCACAATATTCACGAACAACAGAATATCCTTGCCTCTCGGCATAAAGCTGAATCGCATGACCAATATCACCTAACGTTGCGCCAGGTTTCACAATGCGAATCCCCTCCCACATGGCTTCATAGGTTTTATCGACCAAACGCTTAGCAAGCGGCGTGACGTCCCCCATCATGTACATTTTGCTGGAGTCGGCAATAAAGCCACCCTTTTCCAACGTGATATCGACATTCACGATATCGCCCGATTTCAGTTTTTGAGTGTCTGAGGGAATACCATGGCAGACCACATGATTGATGGAGCTATTAAGCACGTACTGGTAACCGTATTGCCCTTTACTCGCTGGACGAGCGCCCAGTTGGTCAACAATAAACCGCTCAGCCAGATGGTTGATATCCATCGTCGTGATACCCACTTTCACGTGATTATCCAGATAACGGAACACCGAGGCGAGTAACCTTCCGGCTTCACGCATCACAGCCAATTCGTCTGTATTTTTCAGTTTGATCTTAGCCACCGACAATCTGCTTTATATCGACATCGGCATGCTGCATTTGGGCACGGATAATTTCAGAAAAAGACATACTCGGATTCGCCTCCGCCAGCATGCCTATTTTTATCCAATATTCCGCCTGAGCATTGATGGAGCGGACCATAACCGAACTGGATTTTCGGATTTCTTCGTGCAGTTCATCGCTTATTTTAACAATCCCCATAACACATCCTAATATACGAAACATATACGGATCATATATTTTTGATGAGAATGCGACAAGTGATTGTTTTAAGCAGAATTGAAATTAAGTATCGTTCCAAGTGGAAAAATGTGAGATGAGAAAATCTATAGCCAACCGCGCCCGAAGCGGCTGAAAATGACGGTTTTTGTAGACAATCCAGCTGCTTGCTCCTTTGCCCCAGAAAGGTTCGAGTATGGCAGCAAGCTTGTGATGTTTAATACCCTCATCAAACGTACTTTTCGGCATATAAGCAATACCCAAGCCTTGTTCACAGGCCTTGGCGACCACATTGGCATTGTTGCAGCGCCATCGACCTCTTACCCGGACACTCTTTGGATTACCGTCCATATTAAACAACCAGTGGTCGTTATTGGAAATAATGCAGCTGTGACTTTTTAACTGGTTGGGATGTGTCGGCGTGCCATACTGTTTTAAATATTCAGGACTTGCAGCGGCCATCATCGGCCGGCTGATTAATTTGCGGGCAATCAGACTGGAGTCGGCTAATTCACCATAACGCACGGCAAAATCAACTTCGTCTTCTACAAAGTTCACCATACGACTATTAAAGTCTATTTCCACGGTCAATTGAGGATGCTGTTGAGCAAATGTCATTAATGCCGGTGCGACAAAATGTTCTGCAAACCCGCCTGCCGCACTCACTCTCAATGTCCCACTCAGTTGCAATTGTTGCTGATTGACTTGTTCATTGGCCTGCTGCAGGCCAATAACCAGTTCTTTACATTGATGGTAATAAGCGGTGCCATTCTCCGTTAAATTGACCTGACGCGTTGAACGCGCCAACAACACACAACCGAGTCGCTCTTCCAATCTGGCTACTTGCCGACTGATATGACTGGTGCTGCAACCCAGTTTTCTGGCTGCTGCTGAGAACCCATGACTTTCAGCAACGGCCACAAACTCAATGATTCCTTCAAAACTCTCCATGCCACACCCTATTATTGCTATACAGCAATAGTGTTTATCAAAAACAATGGATTATCAACTTTAGAGAAATATTTTAAAGTGACATCGTGTTAAAACAAAAAGCATTCAAATCACTATCTATCAGAAAGGAATAATCATGAAAAAAATATTAATCCCCGTAACTAACCACGCCACTCTTGGAAATACAGATCAGGCGAATGGAACCTACTCACCCGAATTAACCCATGCGATCCATGTCTTTATGGAGCATGGGGTTGATTATGATATTGCTTCTATTAAAGGCGGCAAAGCACCTATTTATGGCACCGATGTTGAGGATGATGCAATCAATAACGATGTATTAGGCAATGAAGATTTTCAGAACCGTATTAACAACACAATCCCTGTATCGCAACTGAACATTGCTGATTACGATGCGATTTTTTACCCAGGTGGTTTTGGTCTGCTGTCAGATTTACACACCAATGAAAGCTTTGCCAAGCTAGCTGCAACCCATTATGAAAATGGTGGCATTCTTGGCGCGGTATGCCATGGGCCAGCAGGTTTTTTGCCTATTAAACTTTCCTCAGGTGAATTACTGCTTGCCAGTAAATCTGTAACGGGATTTACCCGTGAAGAAGAAATAGATTATGGCACCATTGATGCCATTCCCTTTTTGCTTGAAGAAGCGTTGACCAGAAAATCGGCAAAATTCACCAAAGTACAACCATGGCAAGTATTTGTTATTGAGGATGGTCGTGTGATTACAGGTCAAAACCCTGCCAGTGCCCACGCTGTTGGGGAAGCCATTATCAAACAGCTTGGTGTTTGATTACACTTACCTGGACATCATTTATCCAATGACAACTTAGGGTCAGCGTTAAACGCCGTTTTTGCGTTTCTATACTGACCCTAAGTTTGGATCTTTATAGTTCAAAAACTCTCTTTTGGGTTTTAAAAATAGGAATATCATCTCTTTTTAGAAACGATAAGAAACACCTAAAGACAGTATCTGAGTCTTGAGATCGACTGAACTTTTAAGGTTATTACTCAAAACAGGAAACGATGCGTTATTCACAGCGGCGTTGGTATCCACTTTTCCATAATCGGCGTACAGATATTCACCGCGAATGCTCCAGTTCTCGCTCAATGCATATTCACCGCCAAGGCCTACCACCCAACCAAATTTAGTTTCGCTTTCTGAATCATGACCAGCGGCACCCGCAAGCAGGTCATCTGAAAAAGAGGCATCCAGGCTAAAGCGTGAAACAGCAACACCGGCCGTCAAGTAGGCCAACCAATTTCTCTCAGCCCAGCCTACACGAGACCGTAACATCGCTTGCCAATCAGACTTTACTGTCATCTCATGTCTAAATTCGCTCACTGGATTTGACTCATAAACCGCCCCGGAGGTAGTTGTTTCATCAAAATCGAAACTGTTAATGTTGGTCTCAATGCCTAAGTACCAGTGGTTATATTGTTTGCCAAAGCCACCGAATAAACCTGCCGTTAATTTGGATTGTGAAAGACTGTTATCTGACTCCGAGGCGATTTGATCAGCATCGGGAGACGAAAAATACGATCCTGAGAAATCATCAGCGGTAGCAGCATCAAATGAGGCACGCCCATCAATAGCCCCCAGGCTGCCGCCTGCATAAAATCCAGACCAGTTAATCTGATTCGTTTGTGCATGAGCGCTTGTCATTACGTTGATGGCACTCAAACCAATAATTCCAATAGCCATCAGTGATTTGTGACGCATAATTCAACTCTCCTTTGTTTAAGCTCTAGGGTTCAATGCACTTCCAACGTGTAGTGAACTTATCGGGATATGGACTGCCAGTTTTTATCTTCCCTGCATCCCAATCAACAATCAAAATATCTGGACTATACTCAGTGTTTTCAAAATTACTGCGCATAAGCACTAAAGAATAAGCTGATTCAATTTGAATCATTTTTCCATTGGGAAACTCTTCAACCGGCACTGAATAATGATGATAAAGAACAAATCTTTCGTTACTGGAAGCTTTTCGATACGTTCGTTCAGACAATACATGATAAACAGAGATGGACTCGTCTTTTCGTGATATAGACATTTTCTCCAGCACTTCACCATCTTTCATCGATGGTAAATAGCAATCCAGACTATCTGCATAGACAAAACCCGGGTTAAATATAATTAGTGCAAAAAATACAATTTGTTTTACTTTCATACATGGTCTTATGTGGTGGTTTTTATTGTTAAGGGGAGACTTCCCTTTTATTTTTTTATCGGTCTGCTGCGAGGCCGGTAATTTAATGAACTTTTTGTCATTTATTCAAGCTTCTCCATAAAGCTCTGTGTGCCACAGGGTAATCCTTTTTCTGCATTTCTTTGCAAAATGTCAGTAACCGCTTTATTTTCTGCCATTGCCAACTTCTCAAACGAGTGATTTTCATTACTTCCCACCACACAATTTAACCAAACATCGTTTCAACAGACCGCCACTTTTTCGCACCATCTTAACTGCTTTTGTTATGCGTTTTTACACCACTCATACTCCATTTGCCTTGCTGTTTTTTCTGCCAGCTCTATGCTGGAAAGTCTCGAAACTAAATGAAGACTCATGTCGATACCTGCTGAAATACCACCCGAAGTAACAATGCTCCCTTCATCTACCCAACGCCGAGATTCAACAACGGTCAGATCAGGATAGGAAGTTCGAAGAGACATAACATCGGCCCAATGAGTAGTGACGTTTAAGTTAGCAAGCAGCCCGGCTTCAGCGAGTAGAAAAGCACCGGTGCATACAGATGCCACAATCTTTGCGTTTTCAGACGTACTGGATATCCAATTAATGACATGGGGTTTTGCAACTTCATCTTCATGAAGCCCGCCAGCAACGATCAACAAATCGATTCCGGGATGATCTGCAAAGCTGTATTGTGCATTGATGCTATAGCCTGCCCTGGCAATCACCGGATGATTTTCCTCCGATACCAGAAAGGTATTAAAGATGTTTTTCGGATGAGATAACCTGCTTGCCGTCGAAAAAACCTCAAAAGGACCAGAAAAATCCAGAACTTCTGCGTTTTGGTAAATATAAATTCCTACATTCAACGCAACATTCTCCAATACAATCAATGGGGCCAAAACTATAGATAAACATTAAGATGCTAAGTTATCGATCGTTGTCTATTCTGAAAGACCGCTTCCCACTCGATTATGTATAGGTGTATTTTCTACCTGGACGAAGATTACTTAAGCAGTGCGTCAAGTTCTTTGGTCAATCGGGTGATTTCAGCGGTGGCCTGACCCGTACGCTCGGCCAGCATTTTTACTTCTTCTGCAACGACAGCAAAACCTCGACCGGCATCTCCGGCCCGAGCGGCCTCAATACTGGCATTCAGGCTAAGCAGGCGCAGGGTTTTCAGCATATCCAAAATGGTGTGCGTTTGTTTGACGATATCCGAGCTATGGCTTTCGACTTCTTCCATTCTGGATTGACGTTCCAGTTCCTGCATTTTCCGGGCCTGTATATTAGTCACCACACCTTCCAGAAACGCCACTTGGTTGTCATCGTCAAAGACCGGGCCACCCTTTTCATTCACCCAAATGGGCTCACCCTTTTTGCATTTTAAACGGTAGTCAACATCCCAGTTTTTATGCTGTTCAATAGCTGCCGCGACGGCATCATCGACAGACTGCGCATCCTCTTCGTGGATCAGGTTCACATACGAGTTAGCTTTGTTGCCAACCAAGTCTTGTTGTTTATACCCGGTAAGCTCCTGCACATTGCCGAACATGTTCAGCATTGTGTAGTCATCGTCCATGCGACAACGATACAGAAAGCCGGACATACGGCTGGAAATACTTTCAAAGATATTTTGGTCATCTGCTGGGGTTTCGTTGGGAAAGGCATCACTACTGCTCATGGGGTCTCTTCTGTTAATAGAGGTTAATAACGTCCGCATAAAGCATGCGAGCTATGAACATCGCCTTTGACGCGTTTGTTCTGATATCGAAATCAAGGAGTCAGCCATGGACCAATCTCCACGAAACATGCAAAGTTAACAATAGAACAAATTGATAAAGAAAGGAACTCACATCACATGATTATAAATCAAGTTGGCTGACCCTTGATTTTTAGGGCAGACTTGTGCAGCGAAGTGGCGGAAAGGCCGTCCCAACAACGAAGGGTCGATAACAGCTGATTGTTAGCTTTAACCCAACGTCTTAACTAGCTTTTTCTAGCGACTATGAATACCGATTCATGGCTAGTCTGCCATTCACGTTCAATTGTAAAGCCTGACTCCAACAATTTGGAAATAAGCTGGCGCTTTGTGAATCGACTGACATAAGGTGCTAAACCAAGGAACTGCATGCCAGAGATCAGCCATCGAAAAAATAAATTTATTTCTGCTATTAGCGACGTACTTGAAACAAAAACACCATCGTTTTTTAAAAGTCGATAAACTTTAGCAATCGCACCATCTACATCTTCCAAAAGATGCAACACATTTAGCCCCAACACAGCGTCGAAACTCTCATTTTGGAAAGTTAGACTGTCTAATGTACCCTGCTGAAAAACCATGTTCTTTACTCCTGCTTCGATCGCTTTTCTCTGAGCCGCTTCTATCATCTTGTCAGATATATCCGTAGCAACAATATGTTCCACATAAGGCGCATGAAAAATTGCGGTGGCACCACTGCCGCAACCGAACTCTAGCACCTTACAATCCGGTCTCAGGAATTCTTGGGTAATTGCCAGTTTCTGCTGATACGTAGCTTCATCTTTAATGGGACTTTTAATATACTTTTCTGCAGATTTGTCCCAAAACTTCTTAGAGTCTTTCATGGCCCATATATTCCAGTATTGCCCCGGAAAGCTAACGTCCTAATCAACCGATACGTTAACGGTCGGCTGAATTAGATTGTTAGCATTCAATTCCTTGTACATAAAGGTAGCCGACGACGGACATAAGCCAACGAACTGAGCAGTATTTGCTATAGAAACCGGAGCTTGAGTTCGAGGAATTACCTGGTAACCGAGCTGTGAAAAGAAACCGGCTGCCGTTGTTGTGAGAAGGTAAAGGGATTTAATACTTCTTTCATATGCCCATGCCTCTGCCTTAGCCGCCAATTGTTGGCCGTAGCCCGCTTTGCGACAACCTTTTTCCACTACCAAAGAACGTAATAAGCCGACATTTTCATATATTTCTATACCCACAACACCTATGATGTGCACACCTTCGCACCCCCTGAAAAATTGCGTCTGATTTGAACTGTGCAGGTCTGAAATTGGAAGCTCTTCACCTACTAAAAGTGTCTCAATTTCATCATTCAATTCGATTGGTTCTATATTCATACTTTTTGACCGCTAACAATTAATGTAAGGGCGTTAGTTCAGATAGCACAAATCGGCAAAGTCTTGCCATGTCGTTACATCCATGTAGCGATAAGATTTTAATTAAATTATTACATCAATTTACGGAATCAAATTAAATCAAGGGTCATCCAACTTGATTTCTTCTCAATTTATTATGGTTAAACCTTAATCATCTTTATCCCCTAACCACAATTGTCTTTCCTGTTCTTCCGCCAGTATCGCTTTGATTTCCAGCAGTACGCCATCCACATCCGCGGCTTGCGAGTCTTCTTCAAACAGGCCGGTGAGTTCTGTGTCTGGCAGTAATTCGCCATTCTCAAACAGTGACCATATTTCTTTGTCGAAGTGTGTTTTGCGTAATTCTGGTGCGAATTGAGCATAATAACGTGTCATATTTTGCACATCACGACTTAGCATCGCTTGTGCATTATTATTTGCCACCGCATTCACCGCCTGAGGGAGATCGATAATCACCGGGCCATAGGCATCGACCAGCACATTAAACTCTGATAAATCGCCATGAACTAAACCTGCACAGAGCATTTTCTTCACAGAATGCATGACCATCATGTGATCTTCGATAGCTTGCTCGGCAGACATGGATACATCATTGAGACGAGGCGCGACATCACCTTCCTCATCCGTTATCAACTCCATCAATAACACGCCATTCATGCAATCGTATGGTTGAGGTACTCTCACACCGGCACTGGCAAGCAAATACAGCGCATCGACTTCGGCATTTTGCCAGGTTTCTTCTTGCTGCTGACGACCAAATTTAGAACCTTTTTCCATCGCCCGGCCCCGGCGACTGTTACGTACTTTTCGTCCTTCCTGGTATTGAACAGCTTTTTTAAAGCTACGCTTGACCGCGTCTTTATAAACCTTGGCACAGCGTATTTCATCACCGCATCTCACGACATAGACATCGGCTTCTTTGCCACTCATTAAGCGACTAATCACCTCATCCACTAAGCCGTCATCAACCAGTGGTTGAATTTGTTTTGGTATTTTCATTATTTGGTTTTTATCACTCAAACGTATCCAGTAAAAAGATACCGTGCAGTATAAACTACAGCCGCTTGTTAAAAACTGGCGTATCAAGTGGTAGCCAATTTAATTTCGGTTAATATCCTCTTCATTCTCAAGTATGTTTTGATGGTATTGCCTCGATTCATGATGTTTAGAGGCTGAGCGGGCAGTACCAATCTGGGAAGTCTTGCCATGTAGTCACATCCTTGTAGCGATAAGATTTTAGATATTTATTTCATCAACTTACGTAATCAATTCAAGTTGGCTGTACTCTTGATTCGTGATTTAGAGCCAAATGGTAACGGAATCAAAATGGCTCTTTCTGCATAAATGATATTGATTATCATTACCTGTTGACATTAACTCTCAAATACATAAGATTATCTTGAAGGTGGGGTAAAGCCTTCACTTTATTTAGCTAATTTTAATGTTATAAACAAGGAGAAATAACATGAAGAAGAAAGCAACAATAACTGGAATCATTGCAATTCTGGCTGCTGCACAAACTACAGCATATGCAGCCAATACAGAACAATCATCAAATCAAAAGAAACCAGCTATTCAATCTGAACTAATAAAATCACAAGATGTAGTGATATATGGTATTTGCCCCCCTCCTCTTACACCAAACTTTTGTAATTAAGTAAGCACCATTTTAAGGCCTTAATACAGTGTATTAAGGCCTTAATTTTATATTTAATATAGGAGAAATGTATGTTTGATCTGTTTTCAATTATGGATGATGACGGAAAGATTAAAATCTCAAATAGAATAGTGTATATAAATGCTAATCCAATAGGGATCATCACACCTTCAGCATTGATAGCATACGATGATCAACAAACATTATCTGTAATATCTGGCCCTTATGGTGTTATTAAAATTGAATCGGAAAGTGTGGAGTATCTAGTTGAAGCTTTAATTAAAACTGGCAGCATTTTATTCGGGAAGGAGCATGATATTTTCGGATGTATAGAATATCTTGAAAATCCAATAACAAGTAGAACAGCATCATATTTATGCTCTGTATCTAATAACTGCTCACAAGTGTGTGAAGCTATCCATAATATTCAGAACGCTAAAGTTTGTATTATTGGATGTGGTGGTATAGGTTCTTTATCAGCCATAAATATTGCTGGTGCCGGGGTGAGGAATATTCAGCTTATTGATGAAGATATTATTGAACTGAGTAATCTTAATCGACAGTTTTTCTGGCGAAAACAAGATTTAGGTAGGCAGAAAGTAGATGTTCTTGCTAGAGAATTATCTGAAAGGTATTCACATATAAATTTAAGTGTAATGGAGGAAAAAGTCGAAAGTAATAATATCCAGGAGATTACTCAAGGCTATGATCTAGTTTTTTTAACAGCTGATGAACCACTCGGGATTGGAGTGGAGGAACTTAAATCATTAGCATATAAGGGGCTTATAAAACTTATAGCTTGCGGATATTTTCATTCAAACCTAATTGTTGAATACGTAACAAATAGTTATGTAAAATCTGACAAACACACAAAACTAAACTGGATGAGAAATCCATGGTTTATTGGCCCAAGTTTCGGACCTATTAATACCGAAATTGCTGGAATAATTTCCTCTCTAGGTCTTCTCAGCCTAGCATTTCCTAATGACGAAAAGTTAAAAACTTCTTTCATGTCTCATTGGAACACAACTGATTTTCCACGTAAAACAAGAAACTTTAATTAGGGTGCCTTATGTCGTGTATTTTTTGTGATATTGTGCATAGGAGAACTCCTGCACACATCATTTGGGAGGATGATAATCATCTGGCTTTCTTATCCGTCTTTCCTAATACAAGAGGATTCACAGTAGTTGTACCTAAAAAGCATCTTTCGAGTTATATTTTTGATCAAATAGATGAGGAAATTATCGGTCTAGTTCTGGCGAGTAAACGAGTTGCAAAAATTCTGGATGGTTTTTTCCCAAACGTGGGGAGGACAGGTGTGTTTTTTGAAGGTTATGGTGTGGATCATCTTCACTGTAAGCTATTTCCGATGCATGGAACAGGTAGTTCTTCAGAGTTCAAAAAAATATCGTCAAACGTCGATAAATTTTTTGAAGAATATGAAGGATATATTTCTTCACATGATTACCGGCGTGCCGATGACGCTCAATTGGAAAAATTAGCATCACAAATAAGAACTTCTTATTAATGGAACTGAAAGTTCAAGGGATCTTCAAAAATCAAGTTGGTTGATGACCGTTTGATTCGAATATCTTTTGTTAGGCATATGGGTTATCCATACGTTTGTATTAATTGGGATAAGGTCGATTGCTATTGGTTACACCAATCTGAGTGCCCAATTACCATTGTAATATTGATTACAGTTCTCTTCAGAATCGTATGCGATATGATCACCAAGACGTTTGAGCTTGATATCCATCGCCTTAAATTCAGATTGAATACGTGACGCCAATGCTTGAGAGTCATCGGATTGAAGGTAATTCTTCAAATTTTCGTTAGTATCAAACACACAAACCACCATTAAGCTATTTGGAAAATCATCATAGTTCACCAAGTGCGTTAGCCACTGAAAACCAGCGATATCTTTTAATGCCTGTTCACATACCTCGGTCAATTTTAGCCGAAGTTGATTATCCATTTTTTTATCTGTTTTACGCATAGTTCATATCAGGTCTGATGATTTTTAGATCTTAAGGATGTTCGCTCTGTTTTACAGATTTTTCTATCTGATACTATAGGTCACGTTCGAGAAGCTAATATAGCCAATTAAAACATCATACCGACATCAATCACATTTCAAATCAATAAGACTAATGAGAGAGAAAGAATGAGTGAAAATTCACCAGCAAAAACATTTCAACAACGTGCCGATGAATTCATCGCCGTTGCCAATCAGCAGGCCGCAGAAAGTACTGTAGACGAGGTCAATACATCAATTCTCTATTCAACCGCCCGGTTTAATGCTTTCAGCGTCGCCCGTTCTGTTGAAAGTGCCGAGATTCTGAAGGCCGAAAAACAAGCCGCCATTGAATTTTTCACCCAACGTTACGCAGAAATGCTCAATCAAAACCTTGAAGAATATATTGCCCGTTTCGATAGCTATAGACAGAAATAATAAATCACTAAAATATAAAGCCCTGTTGAGTCTAAACAGGGCTTTATGTTCATTCATGCTAAGCCAACTTGATCTCGTCTGACAGACGTTTTTTGAACATTATCGAGATCATCCACCGACCGAGTAACAGCTTGAGATATCAGGCCATTGTTCAGCCTTGATGGTCGTATAGTGGTTCCAGAACGCATTGTCGATAGCCTTCAAGCTGATGGCGGTGTCTTCGCGACGGTATCGTGCCAGGTGTCCCGGCCCGCCGTTATAAGCGGCATAGGTTGCCTTGATCAAATTGTCATCACCGCCGGGCTGTTCGTGCTCGCCTTTGCGGATTGCATAATCAAGCAAATAATGGGTCAGAATTTCGATGCCGGCGTTCACATTGTAGTCAACCTCATCAACGAGGCGTTCAAGATCGTAGACATTACGCCAGACCCGACCGTTGATTTGCATCATGCCCACTGCGCCACCGGCTGAACGCAGTACCTGGGGCCCGTCACGTGAACTAACGAGGTGGCGCCAGCAGGATTCTTTCCATGCGGTGGCACGAACCAGAGGATCGAGTCGCTCTGCCATCGTGTCCGGCAAGCGATCATTTTCGGCCAGCCAGGCGTTAGTTTGCTTCTCCAGTAAGCTGGCGACCAGCTCAAGGTAGGCATCAAGATTATCCCGTTGCGGCACTAGTCCCTTTAAAGCCTCTTCCGGGGGGATACTGTCGGCATGGGCGGCCGGAAACAGCCAGGACCCTAGCCAACTTAAGCCACCACTGATTTGTCCTGCTAGTTCTTCTGTTGTGAATTCGGCCTCATTGCTGGTATCCAATCCAAACAAATCACGAAACTCCGGGTCGACCTCCAGCGGTAACGGGGTAAAACTCGGCGGCGCCGATTCGGCGAGCAGCAGGCGGGCAAGTCTGCGCAGACCGTCACGGGTGATTTCAAAACCATACTCAGGCCCGAGGGCGTCAAGTGCCCGCAGCGCGTCACCCCCCGCTATAAAGGTGGCAAGCCTGAAATCAGCATCCAAAGCTGGCGTCTTCAAACGTTCAAGTTCGCTCATCAGTGGCCGCAGCCGATCCCATGTCGACAGAAAAAGCTCTCGAACCGGATCATAGTCGGGATCATCGACCGTCAGCGCCTCGGCAATTGCGTGTCGCGCGTCCAACAGCACGGCAAGTAATTCCAGACGTAAGATACGGGACTCCGTTGAGTAGGCCAGCGCCGAAATAATAGTAGTCAGAAAGCCATCTAACTCATCTTCAAGCGTTTGCCATTCAGCTAACTCGCTGTCATCCAAAATTGGCTCAGGCTCGCGAAGGTCTGGTTCAGGAGCGCGAACCTGAAATGCCAGCCAGGCCCTGACACCTGTTTCTTCAGTTTGCAGGCGGGTAATTCGAGTTCGTTGAACCAAGGCCCCCTCACCACCCTGGCCCAGCATTTGCACGATCAATCCATCAAGGCCGTTCAGTGGCCCGGTCAGGTCAATTTGTACCCTCTTCATGCGCGGCAGCACCAGCGCATCGGCAATGATCTGAGCTGGTTTGGTCAAAATGCCGGGGGTACTGTCCGGGCGCGACAATTCAATCGAATCAGGTACAAACTCTATGGCCTGTCCTGATGCCATAACCTTGGGGGTAAGTTTCAATGCAAGGCGGCCCTGCCATGGTTTAGGTCCCCGGCAGGCACCGAGCACATAGCCACCGGTAGTGGCAGTCAATGCCATGCCAACAGACAGTTGGTCACCATCGGTCACCACCACCATATCGGATAACTCAACCCGGTTGCATAGGTCGTTGCTAATCGTGCTTTGGCCATTTTCATCGAAATCAAGGACGCGACTGATCGCCGTCTGAAGATGAGCGGTTTCAGCCAGCAAAGGGATCTCAACTTCGCCCGCTGACAGCGCGTTCGAACTATATAAGACGAAAAGCAGCCACCCAATATGTTTCATTCGATGTTCCAATGGTTAAAAGCGAGATGATTCAGGGTCAGGGCTTGATCCAGTGCTGACCTGTAATATTATGCCGCGCTTTTTAAAGAAGTGTTATGAAATACAGCGTTCGAGCAGATCAAGGCTGATTGCCTTGTCAAAGCAGTAGTCTTCAATCAGATTTGAAACCAAAATCTTCGCAATCTCGCGGCGCTTCAATTTTGATACCTGGCTTTTTATGATCAGCCCTGACCTTTGCATAGTGTGCCAGCACACATATTCATCAGCTATTTGTCACTATGCCTGATAACACTATCATTGGTTCATTAGGTAATTCAAAGTAAGACCTCTTTATCAGCGATAAAAGGGCGAAGTATGCGACATAATTTGCGGAATTGAGCGCAGTGATCAGGCTATATTTGGCGGTGCAGGCAACACCAATCTATATAAATGTTATTGACCAACATTATGCAGGAGCAATAGCCCTCCCGACCGATTATCATTCAACCCGTTATAACCACACCCCCTGACAAGCAAGGATGCATGTATGTCAAAACCTATTCTTTTATTTTTAGCGGTTTGCTATTTCACCGTTCAAGTTTTCGCCGTTGGAGCAGAGACACTACCACAGGTCCAACTGGCAAACGTGTATGACCAGGATAATGTCGGTGACATCAGCAACTATTTGGTCAGTGAAAAATACGATGGTGTGCGTGCCATCTGGACAGGCGAACTACTGCTCACCAGGCAAGGCAACCCCATATCAGCGCCTGAATGGTTTACGGCTCCCCTTCCTGAGGTTTGGCTTGATGGTGAGCTATGGACAAGACGGCAGGATTTCGACAGGTTAAGCGGTATTGTACGAACCCAAACGCCGGACGATGGCCTTTGGCGTGAAGTCAACTATATGGTGTTTGATATGCCCGACGCAGAGCTTCCTTTTGAGCAGCGTTATAACAATTACTCACGCCTGATCGAAGAGATAAATGCTGACCATATTCAGGCCGTCAAACAGCAACGTTTTAACTCCAACCATGCGTTAAGTGAACACCTGCAAACGCTGGTTGAAAATGGTGCGGAAGGTCTGATGTTGCATTTAGCATCAGCGCCGCACCGCTCCAACAGAAGTGATGCTTTATTGAAGTTAAAACCTTACTTTGATGACGAAGCTGAAGTGATTGCGCAGTTACCCGGTCAGGGCAAATACACTGGTATGCTTGGGGCGCTGCGAGTAAAGAATCAACAAGGTATTGAGTTTTCGATAGGCACTGGGTTCACTGACGCCGATCGCGCGAACCCGCCGCCTATCGGCAGTATTATCACTTATAAATATCATGGTTTCACAAAAAATGGCGTGCCCCGTTTTGCCAGCTTTATACGCATCAGGGAGTAATCAGAATTAAGTTACCGTTTTTAGTTGAGCTTCAACATGAGTTGGCGGACCTCATCAGCACGTAATGGCCTCACTAGTCGACCCACTTCATCCCCATCGTGCAACAGTATCAACGTCGGCCAAAGCTTTACCTTGAACGCACGTCCCAGTCGTTTGCCCTTTCCGTCATAGATTTTAATATGACGCAGTCCAGAATGCTCAGTGACGACTTCGTTTATCGCCGAACTTGCCGCCTGACAGTGACCACACCAGGGCGCGCCAAATTCAAGTAAAACGTCACCGGCTAACTCGCCAACTTGTTCAAATGTGAAGGCTTCTTCTGAGTAATCAGCGTTAGAACCACTCTCACTGGCTTTCATCCCTAATACTCCCCCACAAACGTAGAAAAATAATTAAAAGGTGCGGAGTCTGCCACTTTTGATTCACTGCCAATAGCTATTTCCAACCCTGAATCCATTTGTCTTGGTTTCTTAATTCCGTCCAGTCGATTGAATAACGCTTCTTAGAAATAATCGCTTCCAATTTGCATGAGATAACTGATCCATCTTCGTCAAACTCGATGTCTGATACCAGGAAATGCTTTTCTCGATTTATCGGATTCACCGCGGTCCACTTACTGTTATGTAGCTTAGCTGGGTTTATTCGATTCATTGCAACAATATTATCTAATTCAAGGTTAGCATGACACGATCGTAAATAAACGCCCGTACTAAATAGTGCCTGAGCGTTTTCGGCTGGCGTTAAAAGATCTCACATAACGACTCTTCATCGGCTTCAGAAATAGTGGCTTAGAGTAAAATCAAACACTCTTACCCCATTGATTGCTATTTCATGTTCGGTTTTCCAGCTTCGGATAGCTTTATATTTAAAGCATCTCTGCGTTTTTTTATTTGTTCTGGCTGAACAAAGTAAAAATCAAATAATGAATCCAATACATCAAGATTCCACTCAGCCTCTCCTTGCTCTACGGGTACAACCTCGCCACTTGATTGACTTTTTATTGGATGAGCAGCAAAGTTACCAATATTACGCACAGCATCAATAGCACCGCAGATAAATGATGGTAATTGGCCGCTATCTATTGCTTCCTGAATTTCATTAGCAAGATTTCCATGCTTTACGCTAGCCTTTTCTCGAAGCAAATGCTGTAAACATCGGCGACTTAGGGCAGCACTTGCCTTAGCACTATCTGCAAGCACCATGCTTGCCTCAATATAATCTTCAGAAAACTCCTTGGGCACTTCTTTTGGTGGTGGCGGACGGCTTGCTGATTTTGGTCTTGCGAGATAGCTTGTTTTGATATTGTGTATGTGCATCCCTTTTCCTGAACCATTAACTGTACCATTAGCCATTAGAGCAACAATCTTCTTACAGGCGGGACACAAATAGCGGATTATCGCCCATTGACCATCCGCGTCATTTCCTAGCGGAATTGTGCTCGGCTCGTCATGATATTCAGTAAGACAGTGAGGGCATTTCATGAGTTTTGGTTCCTATAATCCCTAATGTTAACCATCAGCCGCGTCGCGTTTCGGTGTCGCTGGATGGTCTTGTTAACCGCGGACAACACTGCGTCTAAAGGCATGAAAACTACGCCGAATGTACTAATTACAATCAAGGGGCAACAAACTCGACATTCATAAGTTCTTTGCAATCAATTCAGCTTTCAACAAACCACCTTTCGTAAGTAACTTTGCTGAAAAATTAGGTTTCCGCTTCGTTTTATAGGTGTCGTAAATTAATTTCAGACCATCCGCTGTTAATAGTGAGATATTGATATCTGTATCCATTGCAGCGGACTCAATAAAGTCAGCTGAAAAAGCTGGAGCAATGATCAATACTTGTGCAACTCGTTTTCCTTGGCTCTCACAACGATTAGCATAAGCTTTCACCTGTCGTGAAGTAGTGGAATACTTTGCATAATCACCATTTTTAAATGATTTTGCTTCACCAACAATTACGTCATCTTCGCTGAGTGAAATCAAAATATCGGCTTTATCTTTGGCCGTATTTAAAGATTTTCTTAGCTCTTCGTTAACATTAAGCTCAAGACTTTCCAATATTGCTTTTATGGTTTCCTCAAATTTGCTGCCGAGTTCGGACTCATTAATTTCAACCCCAGCCGCTCTTAAGCCAGCTAAATCACGGCGTGAAAGCAAACCAAAGTTTTCAATTAATTTATCATTTGCACTGGCGAAAGCTTCCAGAATAACAACACGTGGATTACCTTTCTTGGACAGCTTCATGCTGTCTCTGAGGTTTTTTATTTCTTCATTGGAAAGGAGGTAAAGAATATCATGAGGAGTAATTGAAAGAGCGCGTAATCTTTCTGTATCAAGCTCTTCATTGTCTTCCAGTTCAAACTCTCGTCTGAGGCGTTCAATAAATGTTTCGTTAGACTCATTATTTAAACTATTAAAATTACTTTCTAATGCTTCGAATAATTCTTTATAACTCGTGGCACTGATAGCATCAAATTCTCTTTCTGTAGCCGATCTTAAACTTTCAATAATAATATTAATTCGTTCATCCAGTGTAGTCCCTAGTCTTTCAGCTGGGATATCAAGCTCATTAATTAATTCTTTAAGTCGTTCTTTACGCTGATTTTGATTTTCGTCTTTGTCGAATAAATCATCTGAGAGAATATCTCTGATATTAATTCCGGCATGTAAAATCGTATTGATTTTCTCTGCCCTTGTTATCCCACGAATACGCTTGTCGTAACTTTTCAAGATGTTAGATAACTCTGCATCTGATAAACACCGGAAAATACGTAATAAGTATTTATCTGCTAATTCTTTATTCTGTATTTCATTCAATACAAGAATGATTTCATCAGGAATTAGAACTTCTGAAGTCCGTCGATTAATAAAAATTATGCCCATTTCTCGAAGAGTCTGAAGGCATGCTTCAACAGTCTCTTTACCGGCTTTAATGGGATCGGAAAGATGTTCTATCGCAGCAGCTTCATCCTGAGAAATTTTTAATTCATGTGCCAAAGTATTTAGAATACTTCGTTCATCATCTGAAATATTTGCTTGTCGATTAATTTGTAAATCGTTTTTGTATGCGACCTCAATACAATTTCGAAAAATACTTAATCGATGAGCATGATCATAATTTTCTTGGTCGGTCTTTTCGATTTCGTTTATTAATTCTTGGGATAATTTGTCTAAACGTTCCTGTTCTTTTGAATATAACTGTTCGATCCATGAAGTCCGTGCAACAGCATTCCCATCTCTGGTTAATATATTTATTAATAATCCCGTTGAGGCTCCAGCCATTGCCAGCTGTGATTGAATCGAAGACTTATAGTCAGGTGAAACAGCATTAAATAGATGAGTTATTTCAACACCAGATGCTTCTTTGATATGTTTATTAACTTTCTTTAATGTTTCAGAGATAGATTTATTTGATTTCTCTGCCGATGTGCAGAGCTTATCTAGGCAGGTAATAAACTTGGATTTTTCAATCTGGTTGATTGATGAGAGAACTTGCTGAAGCTTCATTGGACCTCCTTATCTACGAGTAAAAACTCACTAGAGCCCAAAAAACTTAATATCATTCTGATACTTAGAACGACCAGCTTCTCAAGATCATAAAGAAGGACAATAGACGGATTTTGCTTGAGTTACAAGCCTGACGGGCATTCGCGCCCGTCAGTTCATTTTAAAATGTAACTTATTTTCATTCCGGCCGCATATGCGGAAACAGCAATACGTCTCGAATTGAGGGTGAGTCTGTCAACAACATCACCAACCGATCAATACCAATCCCCTCACCGGCTGTTGGTGGCATACCGTATTCAAGGGCACGGATATAGTCGGCATCGTAATGCATGGCTTCGATATCACCGGCATCTTTTTCGGCGACTTGGGCTTTGAATCGTTCGGCCTGGTCTTCGGCGTCATTTAATTCCGAGAAGCCGTTGGCTATTTCACGGCCACCGACGAAGAATTCAAAGCGGTCGGTAACAAACGGATCGTTATCACTGCGTCTTGCCAATGGGGAGACTTCGGTTGGGTAAGCGGTGATAAAGGTCGGTTGCATCAGCTGATGCTCGACGGTTTTTTCAAAGATTTCGATTTGCACTTTACCCAGACCGTAGCTGTCTTTCAGTGGAATGCCCAAAACTTGGGCGACTTCTCTGGCGGCTTCAATGCTGTCGAGTTGTTCGGCTTTCAGATCCGGGTTGAAATGCAGGATAGAATCTTTGACGGTCATACGATCAAATGGCTTGGCAAAATCAATATCCAGTCCTTGATAATGCACCTGGCTGCTGCCGAGTACATTTTGGGTCACAGTACGCAGCATATCTTCGGTGAGATCCATCAGATCATTAAAATCGGCATAGGCCTGATAAAACTCTACCATGGTGAATTCTGGATTATGGCGGGTAGACAGACCTTCGTTACGGAAATTACGGTTGATTTCAAATACCCGTTCAAAGCCACCGACAATCAGTCGTTTCAGATACAGTTCCGGTGCGATACGCAGAAACAGATCCATATCTAACGCATTGTGATAAGTGGTGAATGGTCTGGCTGTGGCACCGCCGGGAATGGCTTGCATCATTGGTGTTTCGACTTCGAGGTAGTCTTTATCCATCAGGTAACGACGCACGCCATCAATCACTTTGGTGCGAATACGGAAGGTTTCGCGGCTGGCTTCGTTCATGATCAGATCAACGTAACGCTGGCGATAACGGGTTTCCATATCGGACAGGCCGTGGAATTTTTCCGGTAATGGACGCAGTGATTTGGTCAGTAATTTGATGGTTTCAACATGTACCGACAATTCGCCCTTTTGGGTGCGGAACAAGGTACCTTCGGCAGCAATAATGTCGCCGTTATCCCAGGTTTTAAATTGTGGATAGACGCCTTCCGGTAATTCATCACGCGCGACATAAAGCTGGATATCACCGGACATATCACGCACGGTGGCAAAGCTGGCTTTACCCATAACCCGTTTGGTCATCATGCGACCCGCAATGGCGACGCGGCGTGGTGTGGCTTTGAGTTGATCGCCATCCCATTCGGCATATTCGGTTTGCAACTCGCCGTTCATCACATTGCGACGGAAGTCATTGGGGAAGGCATTGCCTTGCTCACGAATGGTGGCCAGTTTTTCACGACGTTGGGCAATCAGTCGGTTTTCGTCAAATTCTGTTTCTTGGGTCATGTTGGATTCGCTTATAAACCTGATTTGAGTGAGGCTTCAATGAATTGATCCAGATCGCCATCCAGAACCGCCTGCGTGTTTCCGGTTTCGACACCGGTACGTAAATCTTTGATGCGTGATTGATCGAGTACATAGGAGCGGATTTGACTGCCCCAGCCGATATCCGATTTGGATTCTTCGGCGGCCTGTTTGACTTCGTTTTGCTTTTGTAATTCCAGCTCATAGAGTTTGGCGCGTAACTGGCTCATCGCCTGGTCACGGTTTTTATGCTGTGAGCGTTCCATCTGACATTGCACCACAGTGTTGGTCGGTACGTGAGTAATACGCACCGCTGAGTCGGTGGTGTTAACGTGCTGACCACCGGCACCGCTTGAGCGGTAGGTATCAATACGTAAATCAGAGGGGTTAATGTCGATTTCAATGGTGTCATCGACTTCTGGATACACAAACACCGAGGCAAATGAAGTATGACGACGGGCACCGGAATCAAACGGTGATTTACGCACCAGACGGTGTACACCGGTTTCGGTACGCAACATGCCAAAGGCGTATTCGCCCTCAAAGCGAACCGTAGCACTCTTGATACCGGCCACCTCACCTTCGGAGACTTCCATCAGCGTGACTTTGTAACCCTGGGCTTCGCCCCAACGCAGATACATACGCAAGATGATATTGGCCCAATCCTGTGCTTCAGTACCGCCCGAACCGGATTGAATATCCAGATAAGCGCTATTGTGATCCAGCTTGCCGGAGAACATGCGCTGAAATTCGAGTTTTTCCAGACCTTTTTCCAATGCATCCAAATCGGCATTCACTGCATTGAAGGTGTCTTCGTCGTTTTCTTCTACAGCGAGTTCGAGCAAGTCTTTGGCGTCATCAAGCACTTCACTGTGTGAAGACAGCGTTTTGACAATGCGCTCGAGGCTTGAGCGTTCCTGCCCCAGTTTCTGGGCATTGTCAGGATCATTCCAGACATTGGGATCTTCCAGCTCACGGGTAACTTCGACTAAGCGTTCTGCTTTGGTATCGAAGTCAAAGATACCCCCTGAGATCGTCACTGCGATCGCGGAGAGTTTTAATTCGTTGCATCGTCGCGCCGAGTTCCACGCTAGTACCTCATTGAAATTGATTGATAATGTTGCCGCAGCAAACCCGTTATTGTAACGGATAATGCCGCTTATTGTTTAGGCAGAAAACGTAAGGGATCGACCGGTTTGCCGTTACGGCGGATTTCAAAATGTAATTGCTCGACCTGAGTACCGGAACGGCCAAGCGTGGCGATGCGTTGACCGCTTTTCACTGAGTCCCCTTCTTTCACCAGTAACGTGTCATTGTGGGCATAGGCACTTAAATAAGTGTCATTATGTTTAATGATCAGCAGATTACCGTAACGCGGTAAACCATTACCACTATATACCACCTTGCCATCTGCCGCCGCGACAATAGGCTGACCGGGTTTTCCGATAATATTGACACCTTTACGGCCAGCCGCAGATTCCGAAAAAGTCGACACAACGCGCCCTTCTGTTGGCCAGCGCCAGACAAGGCTTTCATTGCTTGAGGTCACTGCGGGTGAAGATGATGGGGCAGGTGTTGAGGGTGTTGCTTTTGGCGTTTGTGTAGCCGTAGTGGGTCTTGACGGTTGAGAAGGTGTTGAAGGTCGTGTGACCGAAGGTGACGAAGGCTTACTGGGGGCCGGTTTAGCAGGCGCTGGACGTGTCGCTGTGGTCGTGATTGGCGCACCCTTGAATTTGATCTGTTGACCGACATAAATCGTATAGGGTGAACGAATACCATTAATGCGCGCCACATCACGATAATCCATTCCATAACGGAAACTGATCGAATACAGCGTATCGCCTTTTTTAACGGTATAGCTGTTTGGGGCGGGAGCCGGGGCCGGACGCTGCTGATAGTTGCGACCATCTTCTCTGCCAATCGGTGCTAACGCATAGTTACCGCTACAGGCAGTCAATAAGAGGAGCAACGAAATCAGCAACAGTTTCATATTCAAATAACTATCAGATAGGCCAGAACCAAAAGACCAACAGTCAACCAGCCGAGACGGTCAACCCACAGATGTAATTTTTCTTCAAACGGCTTGCCGCCCCATTTCATTAATCCGGCGACCAGAAAGAAACGCATGCCGCGCCCAATTAAAGACCCCAGAATAAAGGGCAGTAACAACATGCCAACGGCACCGGCAGCGATGGTAAAGATCTTGTACGGGATTGGCGTAAATCCGGCTAAAAATATGGCCCAGAAACCGTAATCGGCAAACCATTGCTGGGCCGTTTCATAGGCTTCAATGTAACCAAACTGGATGATCCAGGGTTCAACCATTTGCAGAGCGAACAGGCCAATCAGATATCCCAGCAAACCGCCCAACACGGAAGCTATTGTCGTTAAGCCAGCATAAAACCAGGCTTTGTCCGGCCGTGCCAATGACATCGGCGCCAGCATCACATCTGGCGGTATCAGGAAAAAAGACGATTCAGAAAAACTGACCAATGCCAGCCAATAGGTGGCATATTTATGCCTGGCCCATTGCATGACTTTGGCGTACAGTCCTGAAAATAATTTCATCCAATTTGTCCGCTTAACAATGGGACAAAACTGACTGCATCCCAGTCTGTTTCTTCAAATTTTCCACCGACCCGATCAATCACTTTCAGGACCTGTCCTTTGCTGCCTCCAACAGGGATGACCAATCGTCCACCGGGTGCAAGCTGCTCTAACAATGTAGGCGGTATATGTTCTGCACCACAGGTCACAATAATGCCGTCATAGGGGCCATTTTCCGGCCACCCCCAATTGCCATCACTGTGTTTGAGGCGAATGTTATTAAGCTTTAACAGATAAAAGCGTTCTCTGGCCTGCTTGAGTAATGGCGCAATGCGCTCAACACTGAAGACTCTTGGCACTAATGCAGAAAGCACTGCCGTCTGATAGCCAGAGCCAGTGCCGACTTCCAATACCTTGTTTCTGGGACCACCCTCCAACAGAATTTCTGTCATGCGGGCGACAATATAAGGTTGTGAAATCGTCTGGCCTAAACCAATGGGTAACGCCGTATCTTCATAGGCTCTGCTGGCTAATGCTTCATCGACAAATAAATGCCGTGGACACTGCCGCATCACCGCCAGTAACTGAAGATTTTTGATACCACGCTCCTGCAGACGCTGGATCAAACGATCCCGTGTCCGTTGCGAAGTCATCCCTATTCCGCGAGGATCGGCGATCATGGCAAAGTGCTTTCCAACCACCGTGAAACACCATCAATCGCATCATAGCGTGTCAGATCGATTTGCAAAGGTGTGACGGATACAGCACCGCGACGAATCGCATCAAAATCGGTACCGGGACCGGCATCTTCTTCAGCGCCCGCGGGGCCAATCCAATACATTGGCCTGCCACGCGGATCCAGTTCTTTAATCACCGGTTCGGCTTTGTGCCGATGCCCAAGACGGGTACTTTCAAAGCCGATAATTTCTTCAATTGGCAAATCAGGCACATTCACATTGAGAATAGTATCGGCAGGTAATGCTACAGATTTAAGTCTTTCAACCAACTGTTGCGCCACCCAGCCAGCGGTCTCGTAATGTTTACCTTCAGAGCTGGCCAGAGAAATGGCAATGGCAGGTAATCCGAGAAAACGCCCTTCCATCGCGGCCGCTACGGTGCCGGAATACAATACATCATCGCCCAGATTAGCCCCGGCATTGATGCCTGAAACCACCATATCCGGCTCATCATCCAGTAAACCGGTGATCGCCAAATGCACACAGTCAGTAGGCGTGCCTTCGACCCGGTATACACCGTCTTCCATTTGGTCCAGTCTTAACGGATTTTCCAGGGTAAGCGAGTTACTTGCGCCACTTCGGTTGCGATCAGGGGCGACTACGGTGATTTCTCCCAGACCGGCAAGCGAGCGCGCCAGTGTCCGGATACCCTTTGCCATGTAGCCGTCATCGTTACTTATGAGGATTTTCATTATGTTTTTTTGACCTGTTGCGTCAAGAGATTATTCGCCGCTATCTTAGCAAGAATGCGCGCTTATGACATAAAAAAGGGCATGAAAACATGCCCTTTTGTGATACAAGGCGCTATTGTTCCGCCCTCTTGGGTTGGAAATAATTTATGTAAAACAAATTACATCGCCTCATCTCCATCTTGTTGATTACATGAACCTCAAGCAGTGAAGGTGCTCAAAAAACAACAGCGCCCGGACTCAATCATTGTCTAAGTTTATTGACGGCTTGACCACCACCATAACTATGAAATTCCAGTGGAACTCCACCTGGTGTGACTTTAACCGCGCAATATTTGAACTCCGGAATTTTTGCCGCCGGATCCAGTGCCGCGTTAGCTAATTTATTGACTGCCGCTTCGTAATAACAGAACGCCATAAATATCGCACCGGTCGGCACGGCTTCATCTACCCGCGCCACCACAGAAACTTCACCACGACGTGTCGACAAGGTCACCATTTCACCCGGTCTGACATTCATTTCTTCCAGGGTCAGCGGATGGATAGTCGCCACGGCTTCAGGCTCCAAGGCATCCAATACATTGGAACGGCGAGTCATTGAACCGGTATGCCAATGTTCCAGCATACGACCGGTAATCAACACGTATGGATATTCATCGTCCGGACGTTCATCCGGTTCAACAATATCTGCCGGCACAAACAAACCGCGTCCATCCGTTGTCGGGAAACGATCAGTGAAAATAATCGGCTCACCCGGATCACCTTCCTGTTCACATGGATAGACGACACCATGTTCGCGTTCCAGCCGCTCCCAGGTCATACCTCCCATGGAAGGCACGGCTTTACGAATTTCTTCAAAGACCTCTTTAGGTCCATCATAATGCCAGTCCAGCCCCATTCGCTGAGCAATCTGCTGAATGATCCATAAATCCTGACGTGCATCTCCCGGCATCGGAATGGCGGTACGTCCCATCTGTACCAGTCGATCAGTGTTAGTGAATGTACCGGTTTTTTCCGGGAAACCTGAGGCTGGCAGAATCACATCGGCCAGATAAGCGGTTTCGGTCAGGAAGATATCCTGCACCACCAGAATATCCAGCTCGGATAATGCCTGCCTTGCATGGTTGGCATCGGGATCCGACATTGCCGGGTTTTCACCCATGATATACAGACCATTCAACTTGCCAGCATGAATCGCATCCATGATTTCCACCACCGTGAGACCCGGTTTGGAATCAATTTCTGAGCCCCATAACTGTTCAAGATTATGCCGCGCGGAATCGTCTTCCACTTTGTAATAGTCCGGCAATCGCATCGGGATAAGTCCCATATCCGACGCACCCTGAACATTATTCTGTCCGCGTAATGGATGCAGTCCGGTTCCCGGTCGACCAATCTGTCCGGTCATTAACGACAGTGAAATCAGGCAACGGGCATTATCAGTACCATGAACGTGCTGCGATACCCCCATACCCCATAAAATCATCGCGGCATCCGCTTTGGCGTAGAGTCGCGCAACTTCTCGCAATGTTTGTGCAGGAATGCCACAAATCGGCTCCATCAGTTCCGGCGTATACTTCTGCAGATGTTTTTTCATCGCCTCAAAGCCCAGCGTACGCTCGGCTACAAAGCGTTGATCCACCAGATTTTCTTCAACAATGACATGCATGATGGCATTAAGCATCGGCACGTCACTGCCCGGTTTAAAGGCCAGATGATGTGTCGCCATCCGCGATAACTCGGTAGTACGTGGATCCAGCAGAATCAGTTTGGTACCAGCACGCAATGCATTTTTCATCCAGGTCGCACCCACCGGGTGATTCACGGTCGGATTGGCACCAATCAACACAATCACATCGGCTTTGTCTACGTCAGCGACCGGATTGGATACCGCGCCGGAACCAAGACATTCCAGCAATGCCACCACTGAGGAAGCATGGCAGAGACGAGTACAGTGATCGACATTATTGGTTTTGAAACCGGTACGGATCAGTTTCTGGAACAGATAAGCTTCTTCGTTACTGCCTTTCGCACTGCCAAAGCCGGCTAATGCATTCGGGCCTTTTTGATCGCGGATATTCAGAAAGCCTTTGGCGGCCATATCCAGCGCTTCTTCCCAGGTGGCTTCACGGAAGATTTTATCAATATCGTTGGGTTCCATCGTAAAGTCACCGGCTTTCGGCGCACCCTCACGGCGGATAAGTGGTTTGGTTAAACGGTGTGGATGATGTACATAGTCAAAACCATAACGGCCTTTGACACATAAGCGTCCGTGATTGGCAGGGCCATCACGACCTTCAACATATAAAATCTTGTCGTCCTTGATGTTGTAAGTCAGCTGACAACCCACACCACAGTATGGACAAACGGACTCAACCTGGCGATCCGGTTCCACCATGGCCACTTCATTGGCAGGCATCAACGCACCGGTCGGGCAAGCCTGTACACATTCGCCACAGGCGACACAGGTGCTTTCACCCATCGGGTCATCAAGGTCAAAGACAATTTCGGTATGACTGCCACGCATGGCCAAACCAATGACGTCGTTATTCTGCTCATCGCGGCAGGCACGCACACAACGGGTACACTGAATACAGGCATCCATATTCACGGCAATACCTGGATGAGACAGATCCGGAGCGGCTTGTTTGCGGGGTTTAAAACGCGGCGTACTGACTTCCAGTTTACTGGCCCAGTAATCCAGTTCGGAATGCAGTGTATGCGGCTTTTCTGATACGTCTGACTTGAGCAACTCAAGCACCATTCGTTGTGAATGCAAAGCCCGTTCACTGTTGGTCTGCACTTTCATGTCATTGCCGGGGTAACGGCAGCATGAAGGGGCTAAAACACGCTCGCCTTCAATTTCCACCATGCAGGCACGACAGTTACCATCCTGTCCTTCTCGTTCTGAATAACACAGGTGGGGTATCTCGATACCTTCACGTTCGGCAGCTTTTAATATTGTTTCATCAGCTCTTGCACAGATTTGCTGGCCGTTGAGCGTAAATTCGATCATTTCTACGCTGTCTTGTAATTGAGTGGCCATTATTTCAACTCCTCAGGGAAATACTTGACGACGCATCGCAACGGATTGGGAGCAGCTTGCCCCAGACCACAAATTGACGCATCTACCATTACTTGAGACAACTCTTCGAGCAATGGTTCGTCCCATTTAGCCTGTTTCATTAAGGTAACCGCTTTGGCAGTGCCTACCCGACAAGGCGTACATTGGCCGCAGGACTCGTCTTCAAAGAAACGCATGGCATTGACTGCCAGGTCACGTGCCCGGTCTTTATCAGAGAATACAATCACTGCTGCCGAACCGATAAAACAGTCGTATTCATGCAAGGTATCGAAATCCAGTGGTACATCACCCAGCGAAGCAGGCAAAATACCGCCTGATGCTCCACCTGGGAAATAACCGTAAAACTCATGGCCTTCCAGCATGCCACCACAATATTCATCAATCAGTTCACGCATCGTGATACCCGCAGGGGCCAGATGCACACCCGGTTTATTGACACGTCCACTGACAGAAAACGAACGCAGACCTTTACGGCCATGGCGTCCATGATCAGTGAAACATTGCGGACCTTTTTCCAGAATATCGCGAACCCAATACAACGATTCCATATTGTGTTCCAACGTCGGCCGGCCAAACAACCCCACCTGGGCAACAAATGGGGGACGCAGCCTTGGCATGCCGCGTTTGCCTTCAATGGATTCAATCATTGCAGACTCTTCACCACAGATATAGGCACCTGCCCCGCGTCGTAAATGGATAGTTGGTAAATTGGTTACCGGTGGATGAGCGCGTAGTTTGGCAATTTCCTGTTCCAGCATCACCCGAATGGCAGCATATTCATCACGCAGATAAATATAGATTTCATTAATATCCACTGCCCAGGCAGCAATCAGCATACCTTCCAGAAAACAGTGAGGATCGCGATCCAGATAATATTTATCTTTAAACGTGCCCGGCTCGCCTTCATCGATATTGACGGCCATTAATCTCGGGGCGGGTTGGTCACGCACGATTCGCCATTTACGACCGACCGGGAAACCAGCCCCACCCAGACCGCGTAGTCCCGAATCATCCATCATGTCGAGCACATTCTCGACTTTATGCTGACCCGCCATGCACTGTTGATAAATGGAATAACCACCATTTTCCACATACTGTTCAAACAAAATCGGTGCAATCGTTTCAGGTTCCGTGACATTCTGTTCAACCAGTTCATCGACTTTTTGAACATCGGCAAACTCAACAGGATGCATACCCACTACGGCAACCGGGGCTTTGTCACAACGTCCGATACAAGGGACACGCTGTACTCGTACTTTTTGGCCCATTGCCGTTTCAAGCGAATCGATAAGACCTTCTGCACCGGCCATTTCGCAGCTCATGGAATCACAGACCCGCACGGTTAAATCAGCCGGGATGGTATCGCCTTCTTTAATCACATCAAAATGATGGTAGAAGGTGGCTACTTCATAGACTTCTGCCCGTGACAATTTCATTTCATAGGCTAACGCAACTAAATGTGCTGCCGAGATATGTTTGTAAAAGTCCTGGATTTTATGCAGATGTTCTATCAAAAGATCTTTTTGTCTGGATGCATCGCCCAGCAATTGCCGGACTTCGGCCAACGCTTTGGGATCAATCTGCCGACCTTTACTGGTAATGCGTGCCAACTTGGTTTTTTTACCAGTTTTTTGAGCACTGATGGGTTGCTCGATCATGTACTGCCTCTCTCACTTCTTAGCCTGCTTTGGCTTTTATAATTTAAAATCCTGTCAAAACTATCATGGCTAACTGCTGTTGTGAAGCCTGATGACGACCGAAAATTAAAGCGAAATCAAGCTTTTGTTTAAAGATAAGATTAAGCGCTTTGGCAAGAGTTCAAAAATGCACTAAATAAATGCACAATGCACCGTTGAGTTGGTTTTAGGCGATGTTGAAAGGAAAAAAATGATCCAAATTGGAGCAGGAGAGAAATTCGTTTTGATAGCTCAAAAAAACAACAGCCGAACAGTTTTCACTGTCCGGCTGATAACAGGTATCTGATTTGCGCAAATTACTGTCTGGGTTTTTGTGGTGCTTGTTCCAGTTCTTTTAACCACAAATCATGGTGTTGTTCAGCCCAGGCAACATCAACGTGTCCGGTTGTCATACCTTCAAGTGCGCCTTCCGTACCGATGGTACCGATGTAGATATGCCCGAGTGAAAATGCCATTAACAGCATTGCTGTCAGAATATGAATCAGATGGGCGACAATAATAACGAAACGCTCTTGACCAAAGTTAGGGAAATCCAGCACCAGGCCCGAAAAGCATAATGCCACACCGGCCGTTGCCAAAGTCCAGAACCACACTTTCTCCCCACCATTAAATTTACCAGCAGAGGGATGCTTATCACCTATCATGCCACCAAAGTCTTTAAACCACTGGATATCCACTTTGGTGAACAGATTATTTTTGAACCATTTCATGAGGATAATAAACAAAGCCACCATAAACACAGGGCCTAGTACGTTGTGTATCCATTTGGCGGCAGTGGCGTATGCAGAAAACCCCGGATAGCCCAACAACGGTATCAAAGCGAAACGCCCGTACAATAAGCTCAGACCAGTGATTGCCAGCAAGATAAACAATGTTGCTGTAGTCCAATGCAAACGCCGCTCATTTAATGTCCAACGCTCAACGGTCTTGCCAGTTCGAGGATGATTGAGTTTGACCTCACCCCGCCATAAATAAAATGCTGCGAGAATCACTAACACGCCGCTGAGTAACCAAGCACCGTACGTTGCTATAGGACCATTACGCAACTGACGCCAGTTTTGACCAGCGCCTTCAATCAGTACATTGGTTTCCTGACCTTTAACCGCACTGTAACCTTTGTTGCCTTCACGAACCTGACGCCAGGTATCAGCACGCGGATTGGATTTTTCTGCAACAGTATCCGTGCCGGTGAAGTGTACATATAAATATCCGGTTAACGGCAACACCAGAATAGCCAACACAATGATCAGCATTGCCCAGAGCGATGTTTTTTTACGATTATTCATAGTAGCCGTTGCAGACATGCTTACTCCGTTAGCGATCCGTTTGTACGCTGTTGAAACGTTGCTTTAAGACCTCAGCACGTTCTTCTGCAGATAAAGCATGACTATCTTCCTTGCCTTTATAAACGCCCGCTTTATGCATGGTTACATCAGTGTCTTCGTAACAGGCAGAAAGTAGAAAGGCGCCAAGCATTAAAATAATCAGTCTCATGATTAATCCTTGTAGGCTGTTGCCCAACCCCAGTTATCAGGACGTCCACCGCGGCGTACCACACGACTGCGGAACAAATCAGCAACAATATCACCATCACCAGCAATTAATGCTTTTGTAGAACACATTTCAGCACACAATGGCAGTTTACCTTCGGCTAAACGGTTACGACCATATTTTTCAACTTCAGCCGCCGAGTTATCTTCTTCCGGGCCACCAGCACAGAAAGTACATTTGTCCATTTTGCCGCGGGCACCAAAAGCACCTTCTTGTGGATATTGCGGCGCGCCAAATGGGCAGGCATAAAAGCAATAACCACAACCAATGCAAATATCTTTGTCATGCAATACCACACCATCATCTGTGGTGTAGAAGCAATCTACTGGGCATACCGCTTGGCATGGCGCATCGCTGCAATGCATGCAGGCAACTGAGATGGATTTTTCACCTGGAATCCCATCATCGATAGTGACGACGCGGCGACGGTTAATACCCCAGGGTACTTCATGTTCATTTTTACAGGCAGTGACACAGGCATTGCATTCAATACAACGCTCGGCATCACACAAAAACTTCATTCGAGCCATTTAGCAATCCCCTTAATTAGGCAGCACGGATACGACAGAGAGAAACTTTCGTTTCCTGCATCGCCGTTACGGAGTCATAACCATAAGTGAATACGGTGTTACACGATTCACCTCGAACATGTGGCACAGTGCCTTCAGGGTAATTATCAATCAAATCCTTACCCTGATAGTGGCCGCCAAAGTGGAACGGCATAAACACTACGCCACGCTCAACACGCTGGGTCACCATTGCCATTACTTTGATGGTTCCCCCTTCAGGACCATCCACCCATACCTGCTGACCATCTTTAATGCCTGCATTGTTGGCATCAGCCGGATTAATTTCGATAAACATATCCTGCTGTAACTCAGCCAGCCATGGATTAGAACGGGTTTCTTCACCACCACCCTCGTATTCCACCAGTCGGCCACTGGTCATGATTAATGGGAAGTCTTTACTGAAATCTTTCGCCTGAATTGAACCATAACGCGTCGGCAGACGATAAAAGCTGCGGCGATCTTCATAGGTAGGATATTTTTCCACCAGATCACGACGGGTTGTATACAGCGGTTCACGGTGAATTGGTACTGGATCCGGGAACTGCCAGACTACTGCCCGCGCTTTGGCATTACCATAAGGCGCACAACCATGTTTGATGGCGACACGTTGGATACCACCCGATAAATCGGTTTTCCAGTTTTTACCTTCGGCCTCGGCTTTTTCCTCAGCGGTCAGATCATCCCACCAGCCCAGCTCCTTGAGCATGGTATCGGTAAATTCAGGATAACCATCCGTGAGTTCAGCCCCCACTGTACTGGAGCCTTCTTCAGATAACAGGTTGACGCCATCACGTTCCACACCAAAGCGGGCACGGAATGGACCACCGCCTTCAGCTACCGGTGTAGAGTTGTCATACAGAATATGACTGCCCGGATGTTTCATTTCCGGTGGTCCCCAGCAAGGCCAGGGCAAACCGTAAATTTCACCATCGCATGGGCCGCCCTCGGCTTTCAATGTGGTGGTATTGAAGGTATGCAGGTTTTCAGATTGCAATTTGAGACGTTCTGGCGACTGACCAGTGTAACCAACTGCCCACATGCCTCTGTTGTATTCGCGCGTGATATCTTCAATCAATGGCTCTTCACCATTCACTTCGATCTGATTGCACAGTTCCTGTTCAAAGCCGAATTTTTTGGCGAATTTGTACATGATGGTGTGATCAGGCAATGATTCAAATAATGGCTTGATGATTTGGAAACGCCATTGCACTGAACGATTTGATGAAGTCAGTGAACCATAGGTTTCAAACTGGGTTGAAGCGGGTAATAAATACACCCCGTCTTGGCGATCATTCATAACGGCAGAAACCGTTGGATAAGGATCCACCACCACCAGTAAATCCAGCTTTTCCATGGCTTCTTTCATTTCCGGGCCACGAGTCTGGCTGTTTGGCGCATGCCCCCAAAGCACCATCGCTTTGATGGCATCATTCTGGTCGATGTTATCTTTATTTTCCAAGACACCATCAATCCAGCGGGAAACCGTAATGCCGTTGGTATACATCGGTGACACCGCAGTGCCTTCAACTTCTTCGTATTTGGTTTGATCGAATTTCTGTTTCAGCCAGTCCAGCTCGACATTCCATACCCGGGCCCAATGCTCCCAGGCACCTTCAGCCAGACCGTAATAACCCGGCAGACTGTTAGAAACCACACCGAAGTCGGTGGCTCCCTGAACGTTGTCATGGCCACGGAAGATATTGGTTCCACCACCGGAAACCCCCATATTACCCAGCGCTAACTGCAGGATGCATAATGCGCGGGTATTACTGTTACCCACGGTATGCTGGGTAATGCCCATACACCAGATAACCGTACCGGGACGGTGTTCGGCCATGGTTTTGGCGGCCTGATAAACATCCGCTTCCTTGGCGCCACTGACTCTTTCGACTTCCGCCGGTGGCCAGTTCGCCACTTCCTTACGGATCTCTTCCATTCCATAAACACGCTGATCGATAAAGCTTTTATCTTCCCAGCCATTTTCAAAAATGTGCCACAACATACCCCAGACAAACGGGATATCAGAACCACTGCGGATACGAATAAACTGATCCGCATGGGCGGCGGTACGACTGAAGCGCGGGTCGACTACAATGATCGGTGCACCACGTTCTTTACCACGGAAAATATGTTGTAACGAAACCGGATGAGCTTCGGCCGGATTGGCACCAATGATGAAAATTGCTTTTGAATTATGAATGTCATTATAAGAGTTGGTCATTGCACCATAGCCCCAGGTATTGGCTACCCCGGCAACAGTGGTGGAATGACATATCCGTGCTTGGTGATCGACGTTATTGGTGCCCCAGAATGCGGCAAATTTGCGGAACAGGTACGCCTGCTCATTGCTGAATTTTGCAGAGCCCAGCCAGTAAACCGAATCCGGTCCTGAAGTTTCTCGTATGTTCAGCATCTGTGTGCCGATTTCTTCGATCGCTTGATCCCATGACAATCGTTGCCATTTGCCATCGACTTTTTTCATCGGATATTTAAGACGTTTGTCACCGTGACCATGTTCGCGGACCGATGCTCCTTTGGCACAATGCGACCCCAGATTGAAAGGATGATCAAAACTTGGTTCCTGACCGATCCACACCCCGTTTTGCACTTCTGCAGTGACACCGCAACCTACGCTGCAATGACTACAGACACTGCGTACCCTGGTGATTTCGCCTTCATCATAAGCCGGCTGGCGGCCTTCAGCCGCGTCTGCTTTTTGAATCATTGCGGTAGGCAACAGACTCATAAAGGCTGCGCCACCCGCAGCAATACCTGAACCTTTCAGGAATGTACGACGGTTAACGCCTGATTTATCACTGCGAATAGCTGCCGGATCACGTTTAGTCAGTTTCATAGCGTCAGTCTTTTAAAAGTCAGCACGCTGGTAGTAAGTCTCAACATGCTCAGTATGTTGATAACCTTTTGCAGCGGGAGCAGGTTTAGCGGGAGTTTCAACTGCTTGTTGTGGGGCGGCTTGCAGCGTATTTGCTGTCAGTGCCAGTGTCGCCGTTCCACCAATGGTGGCAGTCAATTTGTGCAGAAATTCTCTGCGGCTATTTGATGGCTTTGCAGTCATGATTTCTCCGGATGAAATTCAGTGCATTGACAAGCAAGAGGTTGTCAGCGTCGACAACAAATTTGAGTGTTAATTATCGCGCAGACGACATGAGTGTTCAAGGATATTCGCCCACAAAATCAAACTATTTGTCATTGTTCGAGGCGTTGAAGTTCAGCTTCTGTAAAATGTTTACCCAATAATGCCACCCCGCCGTAAAAAGCAGCACTTTTGGCTTTCGCCAAGTCAGTAAAGAATTTGACTGCCCAGGGTCGTAAGTGCGTATTAAAAAAGGTTTTATCATCTATGATTGGCGTGCCGTTAGCTGTCAGAATCAAACGCATCACATCACACTCCCCGGCGATATGGTCTTCCGGCTCCGCTTTGTCCTGTTGCCGCTCAAGTCCGAGTTTGCCTAAATCTATGCGTAATTTTGCCAGTGGCTTTTCATTTAAAAAGCCGCTCTGATAATACGAGCCGTAAGGAATAACCTCACCTTGCGCCAGACCGATAAACAATAATTGATATTCATCCGCAATTTGTTCGGCATTGTATTTTCCAGCAGCTTCTACCAAAGCCTTCCAGCCCTGCCCCAGAGGACTTTCAGGATGAGTAACCTGCAGACTGACAATGTTATCCAGTAAATTCTGTTGTGGCGGGGCCGCCAGCAAATTAGCTAATAAGGCGTATGTTTGGGCACGCCATTGAGTTTCTTCAATATCTTCCACGCCTATCAACCTTTTTTGAACATTGCTTTTACACGACAGTCTTCACACATTTTCAATTGCTCCAAAGCAGCGCCCTGGAACATGTGGTGATCTTTTAATTTTTCGGTAATGGTATCGATCATTTTCTGTGTGGCAAATGGTTTTGCGCAACTGATGCAATGAAAAATCGCCTCTTCATGCAATACACGTTTTTGGCGTGCCTGATCCCGCTGATAAAGATAACGAGGTGACAGCGTGATGGCATTTTCCGGACAAGCCGTTTCACAAATACCGCATTGCACACATAAATCTTCTATAAAGTTGAGTTGCGGCTTGTCCACCCCATCAACCAAGGATCCCACCGGACAGACCGATACGCAGGACATACATAAAGTACAAGCCTGTTTATCAACCAGAATCTCACCAAATGGCGCGGGCTTTTCAAGTTTAATTTCTGCCTGTGGTGCCGGGGCATGTTCGTATAGATGGGATAAGGCCAGAGTACTGACCCGCCGTTTATTATCCATACCGGCAAAACGACCCGGAGCAGCAGCATCTGTTTTGGACAGTTGTTTAAGATGAGTTTGTAATGCAGTGAAATCATTGCCCTGATGCCAGTGAATTGCAGCCGGATACCCCATACCGTTCAATAATTCATTGCTTAACTGCATTTGCTGCTGTAATTCCAGCCAGTCATGATCGTCGTGGGTCAGTGCATCCCAGACTGTAACACCACTGGCACCATAAGCTATGGCAGCCAACCAGAAAGGCATACTCAATGCACCAATTTCTTCAATCGAGAACGTAATCACATCATCGGTGAGTTCATGACCGCGCATTTCCAGCAAGGTTTGTGCATTGGATTCATCATGGATCAAAATATGCGGTGGCAGGCTTTCCAGTTCGTCATATTGCTGCAGCATAGAGCGTAACCGTTCGAGACTGACATCCAGCGTCGGCAATGCGTAATTCATTGCCCCGGAAGGGCATACCGCCACACAGCTGCCACACCCCTGACATAAATTGGGATCCACTCTGACTTCATCACCAGCGTGGCTCACAGCCTCGGCCGGGCAGGCTTCAAGACATTGATTACAGCCATTAATACCACGTCGGGAATGGGCACAGATAGTCGGTTTGTATTGGAAATAGCGTGGTTTATCGAAAACACCAATCAAATCCGGTAACTGCTGTAAGGCTTCTGCCAATGCCTGTTGATTATCACCCGGTGCAAAATAGCCTAAAGGCGAAACTTTCTGTTTGAGAATTGACGAGTCACTCAAATCCAGAACCAAATCGAATCGTAACGTTTGACCAGAAATAATCGCATCAAACTCACCCAGCCAGCCGGTTAAACCAGTCAACTCACCTGCTAAAACCGAAACTTCTTCAGCACTGACAGTCGCAGCATCACTCACTAACGCAGTTATCGTTAATGTCTGACAATGTGGAGCTACGGCAGAAATCGCCTCGCTACTGCCGATAATTAACAATCTTCCACGGGATTCAAACTCAATCAATTGCACAGGATGAATTTCAATTCGACCTGCTTCCAAAACCACGTTATGCAATGGGTTAATCCTCCTCGTCGCGAGTATTTCGCGGTTTTGCATCTTCATCCTGTAAAGGATTTTCTGTTGAATCTGCTGTTGTTGACGGTTCAGCTGTTTCATCTGCTTCCAGCTGACGCTCCAGCATGCGCTTCATCTCATGCGTCACCACAGAGCCTAATCCGGCAAAAGCATGATAGTTATAGTCGTTTTCGTATTCTTCAAGGCCGTCAGTTTTATTAAAGCCCGGTTTACGAAATAAATCTCTTAAAGCCTGCTGCCTGGTTTCAGGATCCACGTCATCTCGTTGCCAGATGGGTAACTCAGCGGGATCTTTTGCTACTGCCGGTTCAGATGGCTCTACATCAGGTGAGTTCTCAACGGCGTGATTTGTCAGTACTTCAGACTGTTGTTTGCGGCGAGACCAGCGCGCCAGGAAATTTTCGGATGCTGATTTTTCTTTCATCTGGCACCTCCATCTTTATCTTTCCAGCGTTCACGTCGGCGTTTTTTAGGTGCTTCCGGGGCATAGTGGTAAAGTAGAAACCGTTCCAGCCAGACACATAATTCATCCGGCAATGGTGCTTCCAGTACCTGATCGCCAGCTTCCATATACGAAGCCGCCTCATCGAAATCCACGGTCAGTAAAACGGGTGATAACTGGTCATTTTCCAGGCGCCCGATAAAATAGATCTTGGCCTGTTCAGACATCAGGTTATGGTAGTAACTTTCACAATAATGCCGAAATAAACGCAGATGCAGATCGGAATAATAATGCAGCTCGCCTGATTCCTGCGCATTGGACAATTGCGTTTCGCTGAGGCCTGGCATCACACCGAGCAGAGACCAGGAATGACTGGCCCAGCGGTGCTGACTGGCTTTTTTCAGCAATACGGCAGTAACGGAAAAATGATCAGAAGGTAAATCCAGCATCTCTATCAGGCATTGTGATTTAATGCCAAACAGGATAACAAATAACCGAGCTTTTTACTCGGCTACTTCGACCGAACTGACTTTTTGTAATCCTCTCGGCAGCTTGTGACCGCGTTTTCCGCGCTCTCCTGCATAGTGTTGCAAATCAGCCGTTTTCAATGTCAGATGACGACGTCCGGCATGCAGCGTCAGGCTGTGATTTTCCGGGACCAATGTGACCGATTGCAACCACTCCTGCCCGCTGCTAAAGCGAGCCTGCGGAATATTGATAAGCCGTACGCCTTTACCTTTATTTAATTCTGGCACTTCACTGATCGGGAACACCAGCAAACGACCATCACCAGCAGCTACAGCCAGTTGCTGTGGCGTCTTGGTATCCAACACCAGTGGTGGCAACAATGCCGCTTTCTCCGGCAGATTAAATAGGGCTTTGCCCGCTTTATTTTTGGCCAGTAAATTATCAAAGCGGGTCACAAAACCATAACCTGCCGTATTGGATAGCAACACCATCTGATCATTTTCGGCAGCAATTACGGCAATAAACCTTACTTCGGGGGCAGATTGCAAGCGCCCGCTTAATGGCTCTCCCTGCCCTCTTGCTGATGGCAAGGTATGCGCCGCCAGAGAATAACTGCGTCCACTTTCATCCAGAAACACCACTTGCTGATTACTGCGGGTTTTCACCGAGGCCAGATAGCGATCCCCGGTTCGGTAATTTAGCGATCCCGGATCCACATCATGGCCTTTGGCAGCACGCACCCAGCCACTGGCTGAGAGCACAATAGTTAACGGTTCTGTCGGTAATAACTCGGTTTCACTGAGCGCTTTGGCCGCATCACGTTGTTTGATTTCACTGCGCCGATCATCACCATATTTTTCAGCATCGGCTGTCAACTCTTTGCGGATCAACGATTTCAAACGGGTTTCCGAGCTCAGTAATAATTCCAGTGATTTACGTTCCTTGCTGAGCTCATCCATTTCGCCTTTGAGCTTCATTTCCTCCAGTTTGGCCAAATGCCGTAAACGTAATTCAAGAATCGATTCGGCCTGACGATCACTCAGACTGAATCGGGCCATCAGCTCCGCTTTGGGATCATCTTCGTGACGGATAATGGCAATGACTTCATCAATATTCAGATAGGCGATCAATAAACCTTCCAGCACATGCATGCGATCCAGCACTTTATCCAGCCGGAACTGCAAACGACGACGTACCGTTTGAATGCGGTAGGTCAGCCATTCGCTGAGCATCTGCAGCAGATTTTTCACCTGCGGCCGGCCATCAAGACCAATCATGTTCATATTGACGCGATAACTGCGTTCCAAATCAGTAGTCGCAAACAGATGTGACATCAGACTTTCAATATCCACCCGATTGGAACGCGGCACAATCACCAGACGAACCGCCTGTTCGTGATCGGATTCATCCCGTAAATCCGCCACCATCGGCAGCTTTTTGTTATTCATCTGTGCGGCGATCTGTTCCAGCACTTTGGCACCGGAAGTCTGATATGGCAGTGCATGAATCACAATTTCATTGTCTTCGACTTTATAAGCGGCACGTTGGCGTATCGAACCATGACCTGTTTCGTAAATCCGGCGAATTTCTGCTTGTGATGAAACAATTTCGCCGCCTGTGGGGAAATCCGGTCCCTGAATTTCGGTTAGCAAATCATCTAATGTGCTTTTCGGTGATTTCAGTAACAACAGACAGGCATTGACCACTTCCCGCAGGTTATGCGGCAGAATATCGGTTGCCATACCCACCGCAATACCGGTGGCACCATTCAATAATACATTGGGAAGACGAGCCGGTAGCAGTTGTGGCTCATCCATGGTGCCATCAAAATTAGGCATCCATTCAACCGTGCCTTGCCCCAGCTCAGTTAACAGGGTTTGGGCATACGGTGCCAGACGTGCTTCGGTATACCGCATCGCGGCAAACGATTTGGGATCATCCATCGAACCCCAGTTACCCTGACCATCAATCAGGGTATAACGGTAGGAGAATGGCTGCGCCATCAATACCATGGCTTCATAACAGGCCGAATCACCATGCGGATGATATTTACCTAAAACGTCACCCACCGTACGAGCGGATTTTTTGTGTTTGGAAACCGCACTGAGACCCAGTTCTGACATCGCATATACAATGCGACGTTGCACCGGCTTCAGACCATCCGCCAGATGTGGCAGGGCCCGATCCAGAATGACGTACATGGAATAACCCAGATACGCTTTTTCGGTAAACTCTCTAAGCGGTTGCTGTTCCAGATCGTCGACTAATGCACTCATTTAAAATTCTCAGTTCAGATTAAACCATCAGCCAAATCGCCATGCTGTTCCAGCCAGACCTTACGATCCCCTGCCCGTTTTTTGGCCAGCAGTTTATCAAGGGTCATAAAGGTATCGTCATCAGCATCAATGGTCAGACGAATCAGACGGCGAGTATCCGGTGCCATGGTGGTTTCACGTAATTGCAAAGGATTCATTTCCCCCAGACCTTTAAAGCGCTGGGTGCTGACTTTGCCTTTGATTTTATCTCGTTCGATACGATCCAGAATGATCTGGCGTTCTTCATCATCCAGTGCATAAAAAACCTGCTTACCCACATCGACTCGATATAACGGTGGCATCGCCACGCAGATATGTCCGGCTTCAACCAATGGACGAAAATGACGGACAAATAAGGCACATAACAGCGTGGCGATATGCGCGCCATCCGAGTCAGCATCGGCAAGAATACAGATTTTGCCGTAGCGCAGACCGGTAAGATCATCCGACCCCGGATCAACGCCTACTGCCACAGCAATATCATGAACCTCCTGGGAGGCCAGCACTTGGGAAGCTTCGACTTCCCAGGTATTCAGAATCTTTCCACGCAGCGGCATAATGGCCTGAAATACCCGATCCCGACCTTGTTTGGCACTGCCACCAGCAGAATCCCCTTCGACCAGAAACAGTTCGGTACGTGAGGGATCCTGTGACGTACAGTCCGCCAGTTTACCTGGCAATGCCGGGCCGGACTGAACGCGTTTACGCACCACTTTTTTGGCTTGTTTTAACCGTGACTGTGCATTGCTAATCGCCAGTTCAGCAATCTTTTCGCCATCTTCAATATGGTGATTAAGCCATAAGCTGAATGAGTCTTTTACTGCACCTGCAACAAACCCGGCACATTGTCTGGAGGACAAACGTTCTTTGGTTTGACCGGAAAACTGGGGATCCTGCAATTTAACGGATAACACGTAACTGCAGCGTTCCCAGATATCCTCAGCAGAAAGTTTGACACCGCGGGGCAGCAAGCTGCGAAATTCACAAAATTCCCGTAAAGCATCCAGCAGGCCGGAACGCAAACCGTTTACATGAGTGCCGCCCTGCGCCGTAGGAATCAGATTGACGTAACTCTCCGCAATCACTTCGGCCGGTTCAAGTTGCCACATCAATGCCCAATCGACTTCTTGATTTTCATCGGCAAAATGGCCAACAAATGGTTTCGCAGGCACACATGGCACATCAGTCATCGCATTGGCGAGATAACTGTTTAAACCATCTTCATAACACCAGCGATCATTCTGTTTTTCGGCACCACTTAAATCTTCAAAGGTAACCACTAAACCGGGACATAATACCGCTTTGGCTCGTAAAACATGACGCAGACGTGAGACGAGAAACTTCGGTGCATCAAAGAAACTGGTGTCCGGCCAGAACCTGACACTGGTACCGGTATTTTTTTTGCCAACCGTCCCGGTTTCGGTTAAAGGCTCAACCAACAGACCATTTTCAAATGCAATGCTATAGCTGATGCCATCACGGCGAATATTGACTTCCAGTCGTTTGGATAAGGCATTAACAACAGAGACACCGACACCATGCAGACCACCTGAGAAACGGTAGTTTTTATTGGAAAACTTACCACCGGCATGCAGGCGGGTCAGAATAACTTCAACACCCGGCACACCTTCTTCAGGGTGAATATCCACCGGCATACCCCGTCCATCATCAATGACTTCAAGCGAGTTGTCAGGATGCAGGATGACTTCGATATTTGTCGCATGACCGGCAATGGCTTCATCGACGCTATTATCAATGACTTCCTGAGCCAGATGATTCGGTCTTGTGGTATCGGTATACATGCCGGGTCGTTTTCTGACCGGGTCCAATCCCGTTAGAACCTCAATTGCCGAAGCGTCGTAGATATTGGTCATTTTCTCTTAGTCAAAAAAATCAAGTTGCCCGAAGGTTAGCAGGATAAAAGCCGGATGTACAAGCATCTAGAGCACGGCGATGAAATAACTAAGCTTGCATCACATATAATTGCTATCTAATATTAGTAACAACTAATTATAGAGAGAAACAACATGAATACAGATAAAATGGTTTTTGCTTTGGCTGGAAGTTTTATCCTGATAAGTTTATTGCTTTCACAGTTGCATCATATTTACTGGCTGTGGTTCACTGCAGTTGTGGGTATAAATATGCTTCAGGCAGCTTTTACTGGTTTTTGTCCGATGGCAAAATTGCTCAAAAAAATTGGCCTGTCACAAGGCAACGCATTTTAATGACCCGACGTGGAGCAAGGTTATGAATATTCGGCAGATAGTTTTTATCCCATTTCTGTTTTTTGCCTTTTCAGTTCAGGCTGATGACGCAAAGGAATTTAAAACTCAGGCTAATCAGGCGATAAAAGAATTTGCTGAAACGCTCAAATCCGCATTGATGTTATCAATGCAAACCGATGGTTCTGTAAAAACCATAGGGGTCTGCAAGGATATTGCTCCTAAAGTAGCTCAGCAGGTTTCAGCAAAATACAATCTTGATGTGAGTCGCACCGCACTGAAAGTAAGAAATCCTGAAAATAAGGCTGATGAATGGGAAGCCAGGGTGTTGGGGAATTTCGAAAAACGACTGGAAAAAGGCGAAACGGTTAAAAAGCTCACATTCAGTGAGCAGGTTGATAACGATGGCATTAAGCAATGGCGACTGATGAAGGCTATTGGCACTGACCTGGTCTGCATATCCTGCCACGGAGAAAAAATACCTGACCCCATAAAGGCAGAGCTGAAAAAACTGTACCCCGAAGATCAGGCAACAGGATTCAGTGTCGGCAGTGTCCGCGGTGCGTTTACCGTGAAGGAAAGTTTACCGGCAGATTAACGTTCTTTAAGGTCGATAATTTCGCTACGGCCTTTTTGCGTCAAACTGAGTTTATCTTCACGGCATAACCAGCCTACAGCCCGCTGAAACGACTTACTGTCCAGAGCACATTCTGCTGCTAATTTAGAGGTGCTTGTGGCGCCATTCTTTTTGAGATACTTCCAGATTTCCCCTGCGGCATCACCAATAATCTGCTGCATATTAAACCTCACATTATTGAAATAACTTCATTACCTAATCATCTGATAATTCATCACCTGATTTAGGGCTTGTTGACTGGAATGCTTCATTGCATATTTTCCCAGGCTGTAATAATTTGCTGACAAGCCTGTTCAATCACAGATCGCGGTGCTGCAATATTCATGCGCATAAAACCACTGCCTGCATCACCAAACATCACGCCTGGATTCATCGCCACACCAGCCTGCTGAACAAAAAAAGTTCGCAGTTGTTTGTCATTCAGCAGCAAAGCCTGACAATCCAGCCATATAAGATAGGTCGATTGTAATGGCAACACCCTGATTTTGGGTAAATGTACAGCAAAAAACTGTTTTACCCACTCATAGCTTTGTTGCAGGTAAACCAGTAACTGTTCCAACCAGTCATCACCATGCCGGTAGGCAGCGATGGTTGCTTCAATACTGAACGGATTGGCAGCACTGACATGCCAGGAATTAAAAACCGATTCAATTGCCTTTTTATGCTCGCTATCCGGCACGATCAACATCGACATGCCCAGCCCGGCAATATTGAATGTCTTGCTGGCTGATACCGCAGTCACAATGGGCACATCCTTTGCCAGGGATGCCAGCGGAATATGCTTGTTGCCGGTAAATACCAAATCCGCATGAATTTCATCACTGAGAATGATGAGTTGATGTTGTCTGGCGATATCGAGGAGTTTCTGCAGTTCAGCTTCGCTCCAGACACGCCCTCCGGGATTATGCGGCGAACAGAGCAACAGCATTTTTGCGCCAGAAGCGGCTTGTTCAGCCAATTGATCGAAGTTCATCTGGTAATAATCGTCCACCAGTACTAACGGATTTACGACCAGTTCGCGCTGTGTCTCTGTGACGGCTGAGAAAAACGGAAAATAGACCGGGGGCTGAGCAATCACCTGCTCATGCTTTTCCGTGAGCGCCATAATGGTGGCATGCAATGAAGGCACTACGCCGGGACAGATCAGAATATGTTCAGTGGCAATATGCCAGTGATGACGACGCAGAAACCATTCCTGAGTCGCCTGATACAGGGCCGCTGGATATTCACTATAACCGTACAAAGGATGCTCAGCTCTGACTGTCAACGTCCGGGTTACGGCCTCAGGGGCAACAAAATCCATATCAGCCACCCACAGAGGAATCGCATCCTCCCGGCCAAACAGTCGCTGGCGGGCATCGTATTTAAGACTATACGTGCCGCTGCGATCTATTTTCTGATCAAAATCAATCTTCGACATGTCGACGTTCCCAGATAGTCACCTCTGACAGAGTATGCTGGAATTTACGTCGGGTTTCACGGATAACAAAGGGTTGTGAAAATGGACCATCAATCAGCTGAAAGTGTTTTTCCAGCACGCTTTTGATGCCGTCCAGTGTGGAAAAGCTTTCTCCGTCTTTTTTGAAACCACCCAGCCAATTGGCTTTATCCGTGTGTTCTTCCAGCCATGTATACGGCGAAGCCAGCACCAGCAAGCCACCCGCATTAATCCGTTCATGTATCTGTTTTAAAAATAAAATCGGGTCATACAAACGGTCTAATAAATTCGCTGCCAGCACTAAATCATAATTGCTGTATACCGCTTTGAGATTACAGGCATCCCCCTGCATAAAATCGACTTTGTGAGCTGTCTTTTCCAATCCAAAATTCGCCAGCCGCTGTTCACGGTAGAGTAATAAATCACCTTCATCGGCTACAGCATAGCGAACGACACCATCCCGTTTGAGCTGGACCCCCAGATTAATCAGGCGTGCCGAGAAATCAATTCCTGTTACCTGATCAAAATGCCTGGCTAATTCGAAACTGGCCCGTCCCACAGCACAACCCAGATCGAGAGCACGTCGTGATGGTTTGCCAGACATTTTTTCGATAGCTAACCGAGCAATCGCTTTTTGAAAGTTCGGCACATCAAAATAGCTTTCACCGTAGTGGAACTCGGCATATTCTGAGAGCATTTTGTCGGTTTCGTAATTTGAATCGAGATTTACCACCGGGGCCTCTGAGACCACATAGCGGAAACCGGCATGTTGGAAAAAGTGACGTCTGAAAGCATAACGTGATGATAAACGCGTTTCATTACCACAGGAAACCCAGCTGCCGCCTTTCATCAGATTGTGTTTTCCATCATAGGTTGGTGTGGTGAAGTCATCATATAAGCGATGAACCTGGGATCCATCAAATGGATAAATCGGTGTTTCGGTCCATTGCCATACATTCCCCCTCACATCATAGAAATCACCCTGGGCGAAATGATTGACCGGACAGGAGGAGGCAAAATGATCCAGATGAATATTTGCTGCTGCCGGCGTTTCGTTCAGCTCTTCGAGGCCTGAAACCTCGACCAGACGATACCATTCATCTTCAGTAGGCAGGCGCACGGTTTCACCGGTTTGTTCAGCCTTCCATGCACAAAATGCCTTGGCTTCATGGTAGTTGACTTCTGCCGGCCAATCCCAACGCATCGGCACCACCTCGGCCATTAATCGCAACTGCCAACCTTGATTCGTTTTTATCCAGAATGTCGGATATTCAGCTTGAGTAAATTCACGCCATTGCAGCCCTTCTTCCTGCCAGTAATGTCGCTGCAGATAGCCGCCAGCTTCAACAAAAGCTAAAAACTCCTGATTACTGACCAGATACCTTGCAGCCTTAAACGCTTCTACATCAGCTTGATGCTGACCATATTCGTTATCCCAACCGTAATAAGCATCATCAAATGATTTTCCGAGACTAACCGTACCGGCTTCCACTTGCAAAAGTGCGTTTTCAGGAGCTGGTCCGGAAATGTCACATGCCAGCCAGGCCGCATGGGGTTGCACCCACTGTAATTGCTGTTGCCGGATTAATACCGATGACGTTTCCAGATGAATCTGTTCATGCTCAATACCCATCATGATTGCCCACCAGGGATTTTCCCAATTTATGGGCAATTGCAGCGGTGCTGTTTGAATAAGTTGATTTACCGTTTTTTTTACCTGTTGGCGATAGGCTTTAACTTCCGCTACTGTCGGCCAGTCATAATGTGCATCATTGAGATCATCCCAGCTCATTTCATCCACACCTACAGCAAACATCGATTCAAAACGTGGATTGATTCGTTGCGTTAACAAGCCTGCCAGTAACAGTTTATTAACAAAAAATGTTGCTGTATGACCGAAATAAAAAATCAATGGATGACGTAACGGAATACTTTTCTGGTAATACCCATCGTCAGATTTCAAGGTATCAAACAGCGATTCATAACGTTCGAAGTTGGCATTGAAATAGGCTGCAAGTTCCGTCCGAACGGCTGCTGGATCTGTTGTATTTAAGTGCGGAGTACGCAAATACGTGGCTTCTGAGTGGGAAAAAGATAAGGCTTTTTCGGCAGTCATTGGTCAAAAATCCCTTTGAGGATACTTATGAGAGTTTAGGGTCTGTTTATCTTCCGTCTCCACCACTGCTGGAGACGGAAGATAAACAGACCCTTTTGACTTATTTTGTACGAATTGGTTTCGTGTAAAGCGGATTATAGCTGAGCAGTAAGCCAGGCTGTTTTTGCAGACAACTCTACCGAGCAACTCCACTTATAGGCCAGATTGATGGTTTCCGCACAGGCATACACACCATGCCCGCGAACAATGACAACTTTATTTCTCGCCAAGCCCTGAGCTACAGCCAACGGTGACTTTTCCACATATTCAGCATAGTTAATCGTAATAACCGGTACGCTGGGAAAGTAATACTGCCCTTCAAAATCCAAAGGAATAAAGTCTTTACCATTCATCGTCATTGCAATGGCATGTGGCCCATGGCTATGAAAAATGGCTTTCGTTGCCGGATTATGCTGATAGGTTGCCAAGTGTAGCGGCGCATCAAGCGAAGCGCCATCACCAATTTGTCCATCAACATCACATGGCACCAGCATTTCCGGTGCGAGCGTGTCTGCGCAACAGCCTGTAGGTGTCACCCATATCTGGTTGTGCCAGCGGAAAGACGCATTACCACTATGTGAATCATTGCAACCATACTGACGCAGCCACCGATAATGTTGAACCAGCTGCGCTTTCAGTTCGTTCAATGCGGCTTCAGGCATCTTCCTTATCCGGCCTTGTGTTCTGGAGATGTCTCAGCCATTGCGACGCCTGATTACGTACTTCCGAGTAATTCAGCGCACGGTTCAGATGTTGCTCGGATTGCTCCATGTTTCCCAAATGATAATTAACCATACCCGAAAGCATCCACGCCTGACCGCGCTTGTCTTCCGGTAATTTTTCCAGGCTTTGCTGTAAAGGCCCGGCCGCTTCAGGCCAGTTTTCCATACTGATGAAAACTCTGGCGAGTTTCAGATCGGTCTCACCTGAAGCGTCCATTGATTGCATGCGAGCTAAAACCTGAGTGGCATTCTCATTTTCTCTGGCCGCTAACCAACTGTCAGCAAGCGATTCAAGGTTTTTGAAATTCCGTTCAATCACGCCATCATCCATAGATTTTTGTAAAAGCTGAGCAGATTTATAGGGAATATTCAGATATCGATACATATTCGCCAGGCGCAATACCGTGTCTTTGTCACCAAGATTCAGTCGCTTAGCCAACATCTGCACCGCCAGGGAGGTAAGTCGTTTTTCCTGTTGGGCGTAGAGAGCAGCCAATTGATCCCAATAGGTTTTATTCACTGGAAACTGCTCAATGAGAATTTCCAGCACGTCTATTGATTGACTGTATTGCTGCATTTCCATATGCGCCGACAGCTGCAATCGATACCAGTTTTCTTTGGGTGATTTATCTCGTTGGATGGCGACTCGAATCGCTTCAACAGCTTTGGTGAATTGATTGATTTGATAATACGCCGTTGCCAGCAGAACATAGGCACTGCTGTTTGCCTGAGGTTCATCCTTTAACCAGGCTGTCAGCAAATCAATGCCTTTTTGATAACGTCCATCTCCGATTAACAGCTGAGCAAGATTGTAGCGCAGATTATGAGTCACATCTTCAGGTAAGGCATTGAGTGCTAATGCCTGTTCAAACTGTTCTGCGGCCTGCTTGTATTGTTCCGTTTCTGAATACAAATAACCCAGTGTTTGCAATACTACCGCCCGTTCGTATGAGCCTGACTCTGTCTCACCAATCAGCTTTTTCAGATCCGCTTCAGCCTGCCGATACTGTTGCTGCTCCATTTTTTCCTGAGCAGCACTCAGCGCTTTGTAGGTTTTTTCGGTCAGTAAATAGTCATCTGCCAGCACTGAAAATGGCCAGATAAGACTACTCAGTATGATCATCACAGCGAATTTATGATTCAGTATTTTCTTCATTATCTGGCCAGCTTAAATTCAATTTCCTGGGTTGCCCGACGTTCAACCGGCTCACCATCAACAACTTTCGGTTTGAACTTCCATTTGAGAATGGCCGTCATCGCCGCATTATCAAATACATTCTCCGGGTTGGCAGACACCACTACGGGATCTTTTACCCTGCCATCACGGGTTATGGTAAAGGCTACGGTCACCACACCTTCAATACCGCGACGCTGAGCAACACGTGGATAATTCGGTGGAATACGTACCAATGGCACCACTTCATCATCCATTTGTGGGCCTTGCACCGGACTGGGTGAAGGCGCTGGTGCCGGCTCGGCACTGAAATCCCCCAGATAAGGCTGACCGGCAATATTCAGCGGCACATCAATTCTCGGCATGTCCATTTTGGGTTGTTGAACATCAGGCTGCGTCATTTTTGGCGCAGTTGTGGGTGTTGGCGGTGGCGGCTCTTCCGGCGGTGGTGGTTTTTTCGGGATCTCACGCTTTATCGTCTCAGGTGGCGTTTCTTCCTGTTTCAGACGCACAAAGTCCAGTACCAGCATTTCATTATCATCGCGATAAAGACTGCTGTCAGAAGTGGTCATCTCTTTCATTAAAGTAAACAGACCATAGTTGACCACTATCGCCAGTAATAATCCGATCAAGATACGCATAGTCGATGAGTCTCCGCGACTAGTCTCGTTCAGCAGCAATTGAGACATTCGCAACTCCTGCCAGACGTGCCTGATCCATGACTTCAATCAATATACCGGTTTTCGCATTTTCATCCGCCAGAATAATCACCGAACCTTCCGGGTTTTCAGCATACATCCGTTCCACATTGGCACGTACAGCACGGCGATCGATCTGTCGTTGATCCATCCAGATTTCATCATTTTCACGAATCGAGATCAGGATATTTGCACGCTCTTTCTCCACCGCTGTTTTAGCCGATGGACGGTTTACATCAACACCGGTTTCCTTAACAAACGAGGTGGTGACAATAAAAAAGATCAGCAATATAAACACCATATCAATCAAAGGTGTCATGTTGATTTCAGCTATACCGCCACTTTGACGGCGGGAATGTCGTTTTCGCATAAACTTTCCTAATCTCTGCGTAGGGCGTCAGCCACGTTATTAACTTCTCGGGCAACACGCTGTTCCAACTGAGTAATGAAATAGAGCCCTGATAAAGCAGTCAGCAAACCGCCCATCGTCGTTATCAATGCCACTGAGATACCACCCGCCATACCGCGAGTATTACCGGTTCCGAAAACGGTCATCACATCGAAGGTCTGGATCATGCCGTTTACTGTGCCTAATAATCCCAGCATCGGTAATGCAACGGTCAGCGTTCGAATCAAAATCAGAAAGCGCTCCAGCATCACCTGGCTTTCAGCAATCATGCCCTGGCGGATTTGCTGGGCATACCAACTGGCCAAATCGTCACGCTGGTGCCACTCATCCATCATCTTGCGAACTTCACGTGGATGCAGGAACCAGATAAACACATAGCGTTCAATGATTAGCGTCCACATTAAAATCGATGCCAGCAAAATCAGCCAGAGCACTGTGCCGCCGCTTTCCATCAGCAGCTGTATCTGAAAGAAATTATCCGTCACGGTTAAGAGTTTGTGTTTCAGCGTTACGAGCAACAATCGCTGCACTCTCTTCATCAAGAATTTGAATCAAACGATTACTCTTGCTCGATAAAGCGCTATGAATTAATAAAATAGGAATCGCTACTGCCAAACCTAACTCGGTGGTCACCAAAGCTTGTGAGATACCGCCGGACATCAGTTTCGGATCACCGGTCCCAAACAACGTAATCGACTGGAACGTTTCGATCATGCCGGAAACCGTTCCTAACAGACCCAGCATCGGTGCTACAGCAGCCAGAATCGCCAGTGTCACCAGCCCCCGTTCAATACTCGGTGTTTCCCGGAGAATGGCTTCATCCAGTTTTAAAGAAAGCGTTTCTACATCCTGAGCAATCTTGTCGCTGTATACAGACAGGATTCGGCCCAACGGATTTTTCAGATTCAATTCTTTGGATTTCTGCTGCTTGCTGACGCCACGCTCCAGCCGCATCAATGTCACAAAACGAATCAGCGCAATCAGTAAACCAATTGCACCCAAAATCAGAATGATATAACCAATCCAGCCACCTTGTTGAATACGTTCACGCAAATCAGGTGTTTGCACCAGTAACGCCATAATTGCACCGCGAGTCGGATCAACCACGACTGTCTTCAACTCACCTGGATCACTATTTTCAAATGCTTCAATTTGATCGCGTAAGCGCTGTACCGGCTGTCTGGCTAATTCCACCAGATTACGGTTTTCAGACATGTAACGCAGAAACTTGCCATCACTGAAAGCAGTAAACACACCGACACGGGTCACATCGCGATCTGCCACTTCCCCGTTTGCCGTGATGACCTGGGCTGGAAACTGTTCCACTTTGCCTGAATGGGTCATTTCGTGTTGCAAGACTAACCACAGTTCACGTAACTCATCGATGCTCGGTTGTTGTTTTCGTTCGCTTAACTCTGTCAGAAATGCGATACGTTCCGGATACTGCACACTGGTCATTGATGATTCAATAACCGCCCGGCTGTCATTGGCCATTTGACGAACTGTGCCAAATAATTCACCCAGCGAACCGGAACGTTCCTGCAGCAAAGATTCCTGCTCGGCTAATTTGAATTCATTCTCTTCAAACGCATCATTGAGCCGCTCTGTTCGGCTTTCTTCAGCAGCTAAATCTGCTTTGGCCTGCTCCAGCAATTGGGCCTGGCGGTCACGGGCTTCAAGAAACTCGGCTTCCCGCAAACGATTCTGCTCTTGTTCGATGACACGTTCACGCTTGACTTGATCAAGTAACTGGTCGAGATTGACAGGCTTTTCCTCTGCCACAACAGAGAATGGCAAAGCCATTAAAAAAATAATTATCGTTGAAATACTTCTCATTGGATCGCCTCTGGCGTTCTTACCGGCAGGGTTAATAAATCGGGTGGTAATTGCTTACGAGCTACTTTCAGACCTTGTACAACGGACTGAATGGATTCTCTGGGGAGCTGTTGCCAGCTTTTTGATTCCTGATCCCACATACCCGCCTCGCGTTGATCCAGTGTCAGGTAATAAAGACCTACGCGGCCTACGCGCAGGAAATCAACGGTACGATTGCTATCACCTGCGACCAGTTCACCCTGATAGGCTTCCAAAGTACGACCGTATTCAGTTTCAACCTGGTAGGCTTCCAGAATACGACGGAATTTTTCAGACAGCGTTACATCAGCCCGGTTCATCATTGTTTTTAACTGTTCAACGCGGCTATTACGTTCTTCAGGTAAAAATGGGCTATCCAATTCAACAAACTGTTCTATCACATCCACCATTTTGATCATTAATGGCACAATATCGCGTTGCGTTGTATCGATATTGGCTAACTGCGCTTCAACTGACAACAGTTCTTCCTGTTGAGATGAAACAAGCTGTTCAAGTTGACTGTTATAGGCCGCCAGACTTTCCTTCTGATTCAAAACACTGCGATACTCCGCTAATAATTCGCGGGTTTCATCATCCAGATTGTCAATTTGCTGCTGGGTACGCTGGGCTGCGGTATCGGTTTGCACCTGTTGGTCAACAGCTTGATCTAATGCGCCAGCATTGGTGAATGAAGGCACCAACCAGATGCCTAGCAGGCAACATAGTCGGCTGAAATTAAAATGCATAAAATTTTCCTTGTGTTACCGGATGTCGGCGGTGGAAATGAAAGCGACATCTTATCAAGAGAATACGCACAGTGGGAAGTCTAAATGCGATCTCTTATCATTTAGACGTACGAAGATGAAAAAAGTGCAAAAAAAAAGCCAGACCGATTGGGTCTGGCTAAACCTTCATAGAAGGAGAGAGAAATATAAGACAATAGAAGCTGAACATTCCTATGGACTTGTGATACAGCTTACTGAATGCAAGCCCATTCGCCATGAGCGACTTCTCCTTTTAAAACGGGAATATGTTCCTTTTCAAAAACATACAAGTAAAACAAGTTGTTAGGACGATAAACCATGGCTGATTGCAAAACGCATCAGTTCCGCTGTTTTATTAATGTCCAGTTTGCCTTTTATCTGGGTCAGATTATTCGCGACAGTTTTGTAACTGATGCCTAAAACGTCCGAAATTTCGTTCATGCTCTTACCTTCGCCCAGTAAGCGTAAAATTTCCAATTCACGCCGCGACAGATCACTTAGCGCACTGGTACCGGCATCAATGTTCAACATTGCCAGCTGCTGGGCCATATCAGGACTGAGATAAATTTTACCTTCCAGCACTTTACTGACCGCTTCGACCAGATGATCCGCTGCATTGTTCTTGGTGATGTAACCTCGTGCTCCGGCTTGCATGGCCCGAGAGGCAAAGACCGGATCCTCATGCATGCTGAACATTAATACCTTGGCGGTATCACGGTTGGCCCGAATGCGGCGTAATACTTCAAGACCGCCCACACCGGGTAAGGTGATATCCAGTAACACCATATCCGGATACAGTTCCTGAAACATCCGGTAACCTTCTTCACCGGTCTCAGCCTCTACGACTTTGGCCGAGGGAATTTGCTGAATTAACTGCCGACAGCCGGCTCTGACAATCGGATGATCATCTACTACCAGGATTGTGATACTTGGTTTCATTTTTTATTTTCACTCTTCATAGGGATCATTACCCTTACCTGCAAACCCTGACCTTCGGCAGTATCAAACGCGATTTTACCACCTAACGCCGAGACCCTCTCTCGCATACCGATCAAGCCAAAGCCCTTTACGGCAGATGTATCCAGCCCTTTACCGTCATCGGTGACCGTTACCTTTATATATTGTTTTTCGCGCTTTACTTCAACCCGTACGTGACTGGCTTCAGCATGGCGAACACAATTGGTTGTACATTCCTGCACTACGCGATACACCGTCACTTGAAGCGTATCCGCCAGACCTGTGAAATCGCCAACAAAATCCCATTCCCAATCAATTTCCGGTTGCCGGTCACGCCAGTTATGTAACATATCACGCAACGCTTCCACCAAACCCAAATCATCCAGTGTCATCGGCCGCAAACGACTGAGCATTTTACGCACCAGTGATTGAATATGGCTGGTAATCAATTTAACCGAGCTGACTTTTTCTTCGACATCCGGCAATTTATTTTCAATGGCAATGCGTTCAATTTCAGCCAGATCAACGCGTATACCAAACAGACAGGGTGCCAGCTCATCATGTAATTCACGTGCCAAATCGCGTCGTTCAGATTCCTGTAAGGTCAGCATGTTTCCTGCCAGGGCATGGTTTTCAGCCATGGTGGTTTCCAATACATCGGCCATATGATTAAAGCGAATCTGGATCGGTTTTAATTCTTTGGCACCGCCGGTATCCACCCGCGCATGAAAATCGCCTTTTTCCAGGTGCCCCAATGCATCGGCTAATTGTTGCAATGGCCTCAGACCATGTAATAACGCCAGATAAATCAAGCTGGAAATCACCGTCAGGAAAAACAAACCCAAAAACAGCAGCGTTTCCATATCCCGCCAAACCTCGGTCACTTCATCACTGGGATCGGCTTCAACCACCAGATAACCATAAGACTGACTGCCGCGAGTGATAAGTCGTCGAAAGGCCACCGCTTCCGGTTCCATCAAACGAATAAACCAGTCCGGTGCGTCTGGACGATTGGTAAATGGCACACCTTCTTCATGGCCGATTAAAGGTTGACCGTTCATATCTTCAAACCAGGCGCGGATGTGTCTTGTATGGCGCACACTGTCAACGATCAGGGTGACCCGTTCGCTCAAATCATTGGAAAACCGTAACGTCGGCAAAGCATTAATCAATAACCCACGTGCCAACTGAGTGCTGGAGGCCATTTCGGCTGCCACTGCCTGGCGGGCATTCTGAATCATAAAATAGCCAGCGGCGACAAAGTTGAATATCAGGATCAAGGTTACAATGATCAGTAAACGCAGTTTCAGGCTCATGTCGGGTCAGTTATCTCGCTGTGATAGGCTAAGGCCTGTTGAACTTTCATAGCCGACATTGTTGTGACTATGAGAAATCAAATTGACCTACAATTATCGCACATCATCAAATCAGGACTCTGTAAATGCAAGCGCAAAGCAATCAACAACTTTTCCTTCAGGCTCAAAAACATATCCCCGGTGGCGTGAATTCACCGGTACGTGCATTCAAAGGTGTCGGCGGTGATCCGGTATTTTTCAGTAGCGCAAAAGGTGCCTGGCTCACCGATGTGGAAGGCAAAAAATATATTGATTATATTGGCTCCTGGGGTCCGATGATTGCCGGTCATGCGCATCCGCAAGTCATTGAAGCCGTTCAGCAAATGTGCGCAAACGGATTGGGATATGGCGCGCCCACCGCTATTGAAACCGAGATGGCCGACTTACTCTGTGAACTCGTGCCGTCTATGGAAATGGTCCGTATGGTCAGCTCAGGTACCGAAGCGACGATGAGTGCGATTCGTCTTGCCAGAGGCCATACAGGTCGTGACAAAATCGTTAAGTTTGAAGGCTGTTACCATGGTCATGCTGACTCCCTTTTAGTTAAAGCTGGTAGTGGGGCATTAACATTGGGCGAACCTTCATCCGCTGGTGTCCCCAAAGCCATTGCAGAACACACCATTACCCTGCGTTACAACGATATGGAATCTGTCAATCAGTGTTTTGCGGAAATTGGCGATCAGATCGCCTGCATCATTGTCGAACCGGTTGCTGGCAATATGAACTGTATTCCACCGATTCCGGGGTTTCTCGAAGGCTTACGCGACGTCTGTGATCAATACGGCAGCCTGTTAATTTTTGATGAAGTAATGACCGGTTTCCGGGTCGCTTTGGGCGGTGCACAGCAGCATTATGGAGTTAAACCCGATCTCACTACGCTGGGTAAAGTAGTTGGCGGCGGCTTACCGGTAGGGGCTTTTGGTGGACGCAAAGATGTGATGCATTCGATTGCGCCTCTGGGTCCAGTCTATCAGGCAGGTACCTTATCCGGTAACCCGGTCGCTATGGCCGCTGGGCTGGCCACTTTGAAACTGGTACAACAACCCGGTTTTCATGATCGCCTCAGTCAACAGACTGCCAAACTGGCCAATGGCTTGAAACAAAAAGCCGATGCAGCCGGTATTCCAATGAGTATTAATTATGTTGGTGGCATGTTTGGCTTTTTCTTTACCGAAGAAAACAACATTGAGTTTTTTGAACAGGTCACCCAATGTGATCAGGAACGTTTTAAAAGGTTTTATCACGGCATGCTGGATCGCGGTGTTTATCTGGCACCATCTGCATTTGAGGCAGGCTTTGTTTCTGCTGCACATGGCGATGATGAAATTGAAGCCACTCTGGCAGCGGCAGAACTGGTTTTGGCGAGCTTATAAATGAATACGCTGTACTGGCATGATTATGAGACGACTGGCACCGATCCACGATTTGATCGGCCATTACAGTTCGCCGGGGTACGTACCGATGAAGATTTGAATATCATCGGTGATCCGTTGATGATTTACTGCAAACCGGCAGCCGATGTATTACCGCATCCAATGGCCAGTCTTATTACAGGCATCACACCACAGAAAGCACAACAGGAAGGTCTGACTGAGGCCGAATTTATCAAAACGATTCATCAGGAATTGTCTCAGCCGGGTACCTGTGGGGTGGGCTATAACAGTTTGCGGTTTGATGATGAATTTACCCGCTTTGGCCTGTTTCGTAATTTTTACGATGCTTATGCCCGTGAATGGCAAAACGGTAATTCGCGCTGGGACATTATCGATATGGTGCGCCTCACCCGTGCTTTGCGGCCTGAAGGTATCGAATGGCCCAATCGTGAAGACGGCCAGCCCAGTTTTCGACTCGAAGCACTTACTGCAGCAAACGGTATTGAGCATCAGGGTGCCCATGATGCGTTAGTGGATGTCTATGCCACCATCGCGTTGGCAAAACTGATTAAAGATCGTCAGCCAAAACTGTATGACTATATCTATCAGTTACGCCGAAAACAGCAGCTCGCTCCGTTACTGAACCTGCATCAGGCGGATCCGGTTTTGCATACCTCACGCATGTACCCTTCTGAATATTGTAATACGGCATTGGTGGTGCCAATAGCCAAAGAACCCAATAACAACAATGGGGTGATTGTTTATGATCTGCGCCATGATCCCTCGGCGTTACTGGAGCAGGATGCCGATACCATTCGGCAATGGTTATTTACGCCCACTAAAGATTTACCTGAGGGTGTTTCGCGTCCGGCATTAAAAACTGTGCATATCAATAAGTGTCCGGTCATTGTGCCGGCAGCGACGCTGGATGATGCGGCTGCCGAGCGGCTGCAGATTGATCGGGAATTAAGTCATCAACATCTGCAACTATTACGTGAGGCGGGTGAATCATTACAGCAAAAATTGCAGGCCGTGTTCAGTCAGAAATCATTTGATGAGATTGACGATGTTGATGCCAGTTTGTATGGCGGCGGTTTCTTTGATGACAGCGATAAAAACAAAATGACCCTGATTCGCGAAGCAGCCCCAGATCAACTGGGCACGTTATCGATTCCTTTTAACGATTCGCGATTACCGGAAATGCTGTTCCGTTACCGGGCGCGTAACTGGCCCGAATCGCTAAATGAAAGTGAAGCGGAACAATGGCAACAGTTTTGTCGTACCAAATTAACCGCAACGGCATCGCCTGGACTTACCTTTGAAAAATTTAACGCCGCATTAGCGGAGTGTCGGCAGCAAGCGCTCACCAAAGCCCAACAGCAAACTTTGGACGACTTGCAACGCTATGTCACCGAGCAACAAAATGCATTAGGAATTAACTGAACAGATTGAACAGCCGCGTTTGATTTACAATGGGTGCATGTCGACTACTGCCAAAATCCTGCTCACCACGCTTAATGCCCGCTATATGCACTCGGCATTTGGTTTGCGTTATTTATATGCCAATCTCGGTGAGCAGCAATCCGCCGCCGAACTGATCGAATTCACTATTCAGGAACAACCGCTAAGCATTGCTGAAAAATTGCTTAGCTATCAGCCTGAGGTTATCGGGTTCAGTGTGTATATCTGGAATGTTAGTGAAATTGAGGCGGTAGTTGGGCTGTTAAAATCGATTAAGCCTGAAATTCGTATTATTCTCGGTGGCCCGGAAGTCAGTCATTCACCTGATTTACCGAAGCTATGTGATCTGGCTGATTATGTGATTGCTGGTCCCGGGGAACAGGATTTTCGTGAGTTGTGCGGAAAATTACTGCAAGGTGAGCACCCACAGACCAAATATATTGATGGCCGCGCCACCCCATTAGAGCAACTGGTTCTGCCTTATCGTTTTTACAACGATGAAGATATTCGTAACCGGTTGATCTACGTTGAAGCTTCCCGTGGCTGTCCGTTTAAATGTGAGTTTTGTTTATCAGCTTTGGATAAAACCGCGACGGCATTTCCACTCGATGCATTTCTCACTGAAATAGATCAGCTGTGGCAGCGCGGAGTGCGAAACTTTAAATTTATCGACCGTACCTTTAATCTGAAAATCACCACCAGCATTGCCATTCTGGAGTTTTTCCTGGAACGCATGAGCGATGATTTATATCTGCATTTTGAAGTGGTGCCGGATAATCTGCCGGACAAGTTGAAATCGGTATTACAGAAATTTCCACCTAATAGTCTGCAGTTTGAAATCGGTATTCAGACCTTTGACAGTGAAATTCAGGAACGTATCAGTCGTAAGCAAAACAACGATAAAAGCAAAGACAATATTCGTTGGCTACGTGAACATAGCGGCGCGCATTTACACACTGATCTGATTTTCGGTTTGCCCGGCGATACGCTGGAAAATTTTGCAGACAGCTTTGATCAATTAATCGCCCTTAATCCACATGAAATTCAGGTCGGCATTCTCAAACGTCTGCGTGGCGCGCCATTGAACCGGCACAATAAACCCAGTGATTTACGCTTTAATCCACTGCCACCCTATAACCTGCTCAGCAGCCGTGAAATCGACTTTGCCACCATGCAACGGGTCAATCGCTTTGCCCGTTACTGGGATTTAATCGGTAACTCGGGACGGTTTATCAATACTTTGCCGTTGCTGCTTGATGAGCAACCGTTCTGGCATTTCATGACCTTGTCAGATCAGATTTATCAGCGTACTGGTCAAACCGCTAAAATTGCGTTGAAACGTCTGTTTGAACTGATTTATGTAGTGCTGACCGAAGATATGCATCACCCGGCAGAATTGGTCAAAGATCATCTGCGACTGGATTATGCCCGTGCTGGACTCAAAGGTCAGCCGGATTATGAAGCGCTGCCTACCTTAAATAAACCTGCCAAACTTGGTACAGCCAATAAACGCCAGCGGTTTCATGCTTGAGTTTTACAATCGGCCCTAGCTGGGAACCAAATTTAGATATTGGGTTTCGACCCTCAACCCAACCACCAAACTTTTTACAATGAAAGCAGTTTCAAGATCCTCCTAATCCCCCTGTTGTGCTGACGAGTAGCACAGTTTTGTCTGGATCACGGACAGCCACTGTTTGAGCAAAGCGAGTTTGGCTGGACGCCAGACAAAGCGAGCAACGCAGTGAAGCCGCAGGCCAGCACAAGGGGTGCTGTACGAGTTAAGAACATAGGTAACACATTGTTTTAATCATGAGCATCAACGATGGAGGTGCTCATGCCTTGGCAAGATGAGAAACCGATGGAAGAACGTATTTTGTTTATTGCAGATTATTTACGTGGTGCGGGCGGTAGTTTCAGTGAGCTATGCCGACGCTATCAAATCAGTCGAAAGACCGGTTACAAGTGGGTACAACGTTATCAGAAGCAAGGGCTTGATGGTGTCACCGAGCTGTCACGTCGCCCCCACCACCATCCTGAAGCTATACCTTTTTCGATAAAACAGGCCATTATTGATATTCGTACAGCTTCACGAATTAAACCAGGCCCGAAAAAATACAGGCGAGTCTTAAGTTGCGGTTCCCCACGCTGGAGCCTCCGTCATTAACGACAATTTATAATGTGCTCAACCGAGCAGGTCTGATTGATAAACGTCGCAAGCGCCAACGTGTAGCCCCTTATCGCGATCCATTTCAATCAGTGACAGCGCCTAATCAAGTGTGGAGTGTTGATTTTAAAGGTCAGTTTAAACTGGGCAACGGACAGTGGTGTTATCCCTTAACGGTTATGGACCACCATAGTCGTTTTTTACTGGCTTGCTGTGGTTTGGAAACGACGGCTACTGAGCCGACAAAGCACTGTTTTGAGAATGTCTTCAGAGAGTTTGGGCTGCCTCTGCGCATTCGCAGCGATAATGGTGTGCCATTTGCCAGTAAAGCGGCTGGCGGTTTGTCTGCGTTGAGTATTTGGTGGATAAAGCTTGGGATCCATCCTGAAAGGATCCAACCTGGCAAGCCGCAACAAAATGGTCAGCATGAGCGTATGCATCGAACGCTAAAACAGGCGGTAATGCAGCCTGTCAGTGAGTCAATGGCCGCACAGCAGCACCAATTTAGAGAGTTCAGCAACCTGTATAACCAACAACGGCCACATGAATCTTTGCAATAACAAACACCAGCCTCTCACTACTCGGCATCAGGAAGAGCCTATCCTGAGAAGTTAATGGAAATGCACTATCCGGACTATTATAGTGTGTTGAAAGTCACGCATACCGGTGTAGTCTATTGGGGCGGTGGACAAGTTTATGTGTCTCACTTATTACGCGACGAATACATCGGCATGGAGCAAGTCGCCGATGGCGTATGGGATTTATACTTCGGCCCCATCAGGCTTGGTGGTTTTGACCAACGTAAGGTTGGAGGTGGAAATACAAGTTATTGGACTATTCGGGTGTAACCCATGTAGTTGAATTAAACTGTTACCGATGTATGTGAATCGTACACATGCCTTTTCTTTTGGTTCGTTTTCTTTGGGCATGCAAAGAAAATGAACTCGACGTTAAGTCGAAAAAGTCAGCTTTAGGTTATTTATTCGTAAGCTCAACGCCATACAGCAAGCCTCGCAACTCACATTAAACATCATAAAATGAATTAAACTACCGCACTATGAACTCAGATCAATCATTTACTCCCAGCCCCTGCATTGGCAAATGCGGTCTTGATGCACAGGATGTCTGTCGTGGCTGTTTCCGGACAATGGATGAAATCCTGCGTTGGGAAAATATGAGTGAAGCAGATAAACAGTCCACCGTAGTGAACTGTAAAACAAGGCGGCAGATGCGCGCTCATGTTCATAGACGCGCTTAAAGAATTAACTTCGCCAGTGTTTTAAACTCAGCGTGGCTGGCATCGCCAAGCCATTCAAACAATACTGACTCCACGTTACTGACCACCACCCCAGCATGGCGCATCCGTTGTATTGCATTGTACTGATTGGCTTTTGAGCGTGAACAGACACCATCTTCCGCCACATACACACTATAGTTTTCTGATTTTAAGGCTAAAGCGGTTTGCAGAACACAGATGTGTGTTTCCATTCCCAGCAGGATGACCTGTTTGCGACGTGTTGCAGCAAGTTGATAGCGGAAATCCTCAGATTGCATGCAGGAAAAACAGGTTTTTTCTATGATGTTGGTGCCGATCGGCAAATTATCCTGTAATGCAGACTCTGTTGGCCCCAGACCTTTTGGATACTGCTCTGTGGCAATGACCGGAATATTAAGCACTTTCGCCGCGGTCAGTAAGATTTTTATCTGATTGATCAGACGTTCACGCACCCCATCGGGCATGGCCTGGGCCAATTTCTGTTGTACATCAATTACCACTAAAACACTGTTTTCAGAATTTGCCATCATGGCAATAACCCCTCCTTAAGCTCTGGGTTCCAACCACTGATTAATTTGCTCAATATCATTCAAACTGACTATCCCGGCGGCTTGTTTAAGTCTTAACGTATTAACGACGTATTCATAACGGGAACGTGAGTAATCACGTAACGCGCTGAATAGCTCACGACGGGCATTCAGAACGTCTACTGTAGTACGCGTGCCAACTTGAAATCCGGCTTCAGTAGACTCCAATGCTTTTTGATTTGAATATACAGCCTGTTGCAGGGCATTTACCCGACTGATGCCAGACATCACACTGTTATAAGCGGCACGTGTCTGTCGCATAATGGCGCGACGTTGCTCTTCTTCATTTTGCATCGCCTCATCCAGGCGAAAGCTGGCTTCGCGGGTTCTGGAACTCACTACGCCACCGGCATATATCGGGATATTGACCTGTAAACCTAATATTCTCTGATGGGTTTTATTGCTGCCGCTCAGGTTACTGTCACTTTGTGAGGTATAGCCTTTCTGGGCCACTAAATCCAGCGTCGGATAATGGCCACTGCGTTCAAACTCAATATTCTCACGGGCAAGATCGACATTGCTGCCAGCGGCGAGTAAAACCGGATTCATCACAATCGCCTGCTCACTCCACTCATCAATACTTTCCGGCTCAGGCTTTACCAGTGGAGTGTCATCTTTAAGCTCAGCTAACTCACCAGGATATTCACCGGCTGTTTCACGCAATGCTTCACGGCTGTTTGCCAACAAATTTTCTGCTTCAATGACAGCCGCATTGGCCAAATCATAAGCAGCTCTTGCCTCACTGACATCGGTAATGGTTGCCAGACCGACTTCAAATCGTTGATCGGCCTGTTCAAGTTGTTTTTCAATTGCTTCAAGTTCTGCCAAAGCAAAACTCAGATCATCTTCTGCCCCCAAAACAGCAAAATAACGTTCGGCTACCCGAACAATCAGTTCCTGTTCAGCGAATTGATAATTGGCTGCAGCGCCTTCAATGGCAATATCTGCCTGACGTGACTGTACAAAATTATTACGGCGGTAAATCGGTTGCACCAGACTCAAGGTATAACCATGATCGTTATACTCACTGGTACCACCAAACCGTTGAGAAGAACTGTCTGTCCATACCTTGCTGTTATTCGCCACCATATCTACTTGCGGTAAAAAGGCTGCATCAGCTTGATCAGCTAACTCCCCCGTGGCACGTTGCGCTGCAGCCTGGGCCATTAATATCGGATCGCTTTGTGCCGACAAATTATAAATATCGACAAGATCCTGAACCGCCAGGGCCGGTCGACAAAATAATGTCGCAAACAAACTAACTACAAACAGCGCTTTCATGCTCAATCCTTAATAAACCTTCATACTGGAGTCGATCTCCGCCGCCCAGGCATTCATACCACCATCCAGATTTATGACGTCAGAAAAACCTAACTGTTCAAGATATTGTCCGACTTGAGCGCTGCGTTGCCCAGAACGGCAAATCAACACTATCGGACTTTCTTTCGCCATTTCAAGTTCACCCACATGTGCCGGAATGCTGTTCATTGGCATATGTTGAGCGTTTTCCAGCATGCCATTGGCAAGCTCATGCGCTTCGCGTACATCAATCAAAATGGCCTCCTGCGCATTTTTCTGCAGAAATTCATCCAATTGTGTTGCTGACATTTGTTTCATAACAAGATCTCTACATTAAAAGGTAAATTCAGGTTTTGTTTCAGCGTGCACCATCGGCGCCACCACTGTTTCAAATAAATTTTCGGTTTGCCATTGCCACTCATCTGAACGGGTAATGCGCTGCACCTGCATAGCAGGAGCCTGGCCTGTTATAGCCACTAAATGGCCACCGACATTAAGTGCATGAAGGTAGTCTTCCGGAACCTCCAGGCAACTGGCCGTCAACACGATCACATCGATTCGATCAGCCAACTTCCAGCCATGGCTGGCATCACCGCAATGTAACACCACATTTTGCACACCAGCGGCTTCCAGTCGCGAACCAGCCAATCCAGACAGTTCGGCAAAATATTCAATACTAATGACGTTTGATGACAGTTTGGCGATCAATGCAGTAAAAAATCCACTGCCCGTGCCAACCTCCAGAACTGTATTAGCAGGCTTTAATTGCAAGGCCTGTAATATCCTTCCCTCTTCCAGAGGTGTCCACATAAACTGACCACAGCCGATGGGCAGACGAGTATCTGAATAGGCCAACGACTTATAATCATCAGAAACAAATTGAGCACGATCAATCTGCTGTAATGCTTCCAGAACATCAGGATTAGAAACTTCATTGGGCCGAACCTGCTGCCAGACCATATTGGAATGTGCTGGACTCATGGTATTTGACATGGTGATTTCCTAGACATCAGATACTACTTTTTAATCAGCTAGGATATGACCTTTCCAGAAGTGGTGCAACCGCATCCATAATGCTGATATCGGTCGAACAGGCGCTAGTTTTCAGGAATGTTTAAAACAGATTACCAATACAAACAGGTGGCTGCGAATTTGAGCTGGTAAACCGTTTAATTTTTGCTTCAACCGCGCTTGGTTGCTCTGTGAAACAATGGCTCATGTACCGATTCACGAGAAAAGCGCCAGCAGGCAATGACAACCGCCAGGGAAGAAAATACCAGAAGTACCCCAATATCCATCCAGATTGAAAAATCTGACTGGGCACCGGGAACAGCATGTTTTAATAAATCCACACCATAACTGAACGGATTAAACAGCACCACATAGCGCAGAATATCAGGTAACTGGCTGACCGGATAAAGCGCACCACTTAAGAAAAATACCGGGAAAATAAAGAAATTCATAATGACCGCAAAGTTATCCAGTGTTTTGGAAAATACTGCAATCAAACCACCCATCGACGCACAGGCTACAGCGGTTAATAATGCGGGTGGAATTAATAGCAAGGCAATCTGTATATCAATCAAACCAATCAGCAATAGAATAACTAACAATAATAAAGCCTGCACCATAGCAGTTATGGTCGCAGCAATCAGTTTGGATAACACAATCCAGTAATGCGCCACTGGTGCAATCATCATCATGCGCATCACACCGAATTCTTTGTCATAGACCAGTGTTAATGCGGACAATAAAGCTGCAAATAACAAGGTCATCGCTAACACACCTGGCACCAAAAACTGCAGATAGCCTTCCTGCTGTGCCCCGCTTAACATACTGCCAACACCCGACCCAATGACCAGTAACCAGATCATCGGGCGCACCATTGAACTGAATAAACGGGCTTTTTGACGGAATAACTTTGTCAGCTCACGCCCAACAACGGCTTTAACCGGTAACCAACTCATGCTGCCTGCTCCTGTTCCGGTGGACAGACTTTCCAAAGATACACATCATTGAGATTCGGCTTACGCCAGCGCATGGCGTTAATACTGTTGCCCAATGCCTGTTGCAGAGAATGCAGATCAGTATCGGCATTTTTAATCAAAAAGCTCAATTGTTCATCTTCTATAATCGGTTGCCCAAACTTAGGCGTAAGCTCTGAGACGACATGCTCAATATCAGCACATTCAATTTCCAACACATACTCTGCCAGTTGTCGCATCAAATCTGTCGGTTTTCCCCCTTTTTGCAACACACCGCGCTGGATAAAATCCACGTGATCACAGGCCACAGCTTCTTCAAGATAATGCGTTGTGAGGAAGACTGTCATACCATGATCACGACGCAACTGCTCGACAAAACGCCAGATAGATCGTCGATTGGGTAAATCCAGGCCAATGGTCGGTTCGTCAAGAAATAGTACCTGGGGTTGATGCAATACGCCGCGGGCAATATCCACTGCCCGGCGTTGGCCACCTGAAAGCGCCAGCAGTTTGGTATTACGCCGACTTCCAAGATTAAATACGGCTAATAATTCTTCGATACGTTCATTGGCTTGTTTTTTGGACATACCATAGAGTGCGGCAGCAAATTGCAGATTTTCGTCGACTGTCATCGTGCGATCCAAAGCCGAATCCTGAAACACCAGACCGACCGAACGGCGTATTCCCACTGGATCTGCCAATATGGATTGATTAACAATCCAGGCCTCACCCGCAGTAGGCGAAGTCATGGTGGTGAGCATATGAATAGTAGTGCTTTTGCCGGCGCCATTGGGGCCTAGCAGTCCGTAGCATTGGCCCGCTTTAACATGAAGATCCAGTCCATTTACCACAACGGCCTGACCATATCGCTTGGTCAGGCCGCTGGTCTTAATTGTTAGGGTCTGTTGATCTTTCATAGCCGCCTCTGTTGTGATTTAAAAAAACGCCACACAAGGCGTGAGCAATGTAGTTTGTGAGTTTCATCCATATATCTCTACCCTTTAGGGCTTAAGCTCAAAAAACGTTTAGCTCCATGAATGGAGTGATCGCACCGGTGCATCCTTGCACATCGTATGCAAAAGCAATGTCCGGAACATTGCTTGCTCTGACGCATTTGTAGTTATTCTAAATGAAAGACGAGTAAAGCTCCCGCGTACTGCCCCACGCCCCCTGACCTAACATCCATGCAGGCCACAAAGGCTGGGACACATTCCGACCACCTGCGTTGTAAATGATTTATGCAGAACCACTACATCACATTATCAACACCTTGTTGGAGGAAAAGCTCTTCCAGTAGTGGCGGCTATGAAACACCAATAGATATTTGCTCAGAACCCACTGATTTGTTTCGAGTTTTTCGGATTACGGAATACTAATGGTTTGGCAACTTCTGTTGGTTTTTCAGACTCCCTGCGACCCCGTTCAATCGCTTCATCGACCACATGACGATCAGGTGATTTGCTGCAAACCGGATCTGCCATGGCGGGATCGCCGGTCAGCATATACGCCTGACAACGACAGCCACCAAAGTCTTTTACTTTTTCATCGCAGCTGCGGCATGGCTCTTTCATCCAGTCAAAACCACGGAAGCGATTAAAGTCGTTTGAATCTTCCCAAATTTCCTTCACACTGGTATCGCGAACATTTGGCAAAGTCATGCCGGGTAATTCGCGGGCAGCATGACATGGTAAGGCCGTGCCATCCGGGGTAACGGTCAGGAACACATTGCCCCAGCCATTCATGCAGGCTTTTGGACGATCTTCATAATAGTCAGGAACGACATAGTAGATCTTCATATTGCCTTTTTGCTGTTCCTGGTACTCATGGGCAATACGTTCAGCTCTGACCAGCTGCTCTTTCAACGGCAATAGCTGATCGCGATTATGCATCGCCCAACCATAATATTGCGTCGTGGCCAGCTCGACATAATCGGCATCCAGATTAATCGCCAGATCGAGGATTTCGTCGATTTTGTCGATATTCTGCCGATGCGTCACAAAACACAGCACCATCGGATAACCAGCGGCTTTAACCGCTTTGGCCATTTCAATTTTGTGTTGAAAGGCATCTGTCCCTGCAATCAGGTTATTGAGATCCTCTGAGCTCGCTTGGAAACTGACTTGAATATGATCCAGACCGGCTTCTTTAAAGGCTTTTGCCTTACTGGCATCCAAACCGATACCTGAAGTAATCAGGTTGGTATAGAAACCTAAATCACGTGCAGCTCGGATTAGCTCGATAATATCTGGACGAACCAAAGGCTCGCCACCCGACAATCCCAGCTGTGTTGCGCCCATTGCCCGGGCTTGTTTAAATACATCAATCCATTCCTCGGTGGTCAATTCGCTTTTGATTTTGGCGAAATCCATCGGGTTGGAACAATACGGACATTGCAATGGACAAGCATAGGTCAGCTCTGCCAATAGCCATAAAGGCTGCCGGATAGCATCACGTACATTCATCCCCAGAGCACCACCGGTGCTGCCGGGCGCTTTATTCTGCTCTGATCCAGTCGTTGCCATGTGCTTCCTCCAAAAACTGATAGACGTCATCGTCTAAATCTGCGCCATCGAATGCGACTTTTAGTTCTGCAATCAATTCGCTAACGGTTTGTTTCTTTTCACTTATACGCTTCAAAATTTCGCCAGCAGCAGGATTTAGTTTGACCATGCCTTCGGGATACAACAAAACATAACAATCCTGCATGGGCTCCCATTGAAAGCGGTAACCTAATGCCAGTACCGGCACACTGTCTGCGTTAAATACGCGCTCTGTCATTTTTCAACATCCATACAATAAGGTGGGCGATCTTCAATATACGCCATCCACATTGCATCCAACATGGTCCACAAGATATCCAGCTTGAACTGCAACAGATCCAGTGCACGCTGTTGTTTCTCGCGTGTATCACAATAATCCAGTGTGATCTGCAGTCCATGTTCTACGTCACGCCGCGCTTCGCTTAAGCGTTTGCGGAAATAACGATAGCCACGCTCATCAATCCATGGATATAGTTCAGGCCAGTTATCCAGACGCGCCTGATGAATTTTCGGGGCAAACAACTCGGTTAATGAAGAGCCTGCGGCTTCCTGCCATGGTGCCCGACGGGCAAAATTGACATAGGCATCAATCGCAAAGCGCACACCGGGTAATACATGTTCATACGATGTCAGTTCCTGACGTGTCAGACCTACCGCTTCACCCAGTTGTAACCAGGCTTCGATACCACCTTCCTGACCTTCAAAACCATCGTGATCCAGAATCCGTTGCACCCAGTGTTTACGTACTTCGGCATCTTCACAGTTGGCCATAATCGCCGCATCCTTGATAGGGATTGCGGTCTGGTAATAAAAGCGGTTCGCCACCCAGCCCTGCACCTGTTTCTGATTCAGTTTTCCCGTATGCATCAATTTATGAAACGGATGATTGATGTGATAAAACTGCTCTTTATCACGCAGCTTTTGTTCGAATTCTTCTTTTGACCAAGGTGTGTTGTCAGCCATCGTTTGCCCTTTCCCGATTGTTATAGCTCAATATCCATACCGTCGTATGCCAACTCGATTCCTGCGTTGTTGAGCACCTGACGTTCTGCCGATTCTTCATTAAGGATCGGGTTGGTATTATTAATATGAATCAAAATCTTGCGCGGACGTTCCATCGAATTTAAAAAACTGATGGTGCCGCCCTCTTCCGACTGATTAATATGGCCCATTTCCTGAGCACGTTTATCACTGATGCCCTCTTTGGACATTTCATCATCAGTCCATACCGTGCCATCCACCAGAACTACATCGGCATTACGCATAAATTCGAGTACATGATCTTCGACCACGCCCAAACCCGGCGCATAAAACACATTCTTACCCGTACGGCTATCTTCAACACGAATACCGACATTGTCACCTGGCACCGTATTGTGGCGATGAGGTGAATACGGTGGTGCTTCGCTTTTTAATGGCACTGCGGTAAATATAAGGCCCGGTGCTGCCGGGATGGTAAATGACTGTAAATCAGTTTTGATTTCATGCCAGTTGATGCCACGGAAATGGCCGAGAATATTAAATACCGGAAAGCCCGTAGTCAGGTCGCTGTGTACGGCTTCAGTACAGTAGATATCCCATGGTTTATTATGTTCGCGCAGAGTCAGCAATCCCGTAACATGATCAATTTGTGCATCGGTGATCAGAATGGCTTTGATAGCGGTGTCACGAACTTCTCTGGCTGGTTGTAACGCCGGGAAATCATCCATTTGTTTCTTGATATCCGGTGATGCATTAAACAGAATCCAATCAATACCATCGGAACTTATCGCAATCGAGGACTGTGTACGTGGGCTCGCTTTTACTGTTCCTTCTCGCACGCCCTTACAGTTATTGCAGTTGCAATTCCATTGTGGAAAGCCTCCGCCGGCGCCTGAACCCATGACATGTATGTGCATATTTCTCTTTCCTGTCGACTCTTTAGCAAATCACACTGATTTATTATGAATTAATCATAGTAACGTAAAGCAGTCTGATTTGCTGGCCGGTTGAAGATGCCCGGAGCATTTGCTCCGGACACATATCCGAACGTTAAAATTAACGGTTGCAGATATACATGGTGACTTCAAAACCGAAACGCATGTCTGAATATTCTGGTTTAGTCCACATAATAATTTCCTCTCTATAGGTTATTTATAACGCCGTCTGAACTATTCAGACGGTATGTGAATATTACGGCGAAGTAAGATAAGTAGCGTCAGCAATTAACGCCTTGGTGTTCAGGATTTTCCTGAATGGGTATCAGGAAAAATAGCCTGATTTACTGTTATGAAATTATTTAAATTAAGCAAAAAAAAAACCCGACATCAATGATGCCGGGTTCTTAATTTTACTTAACTGTCTATTTATTAACTATAGACTTTATCTTTAGCTGTATTACAGGCTAAATACGCTCAGAACACCACCCAGGTTAGTCCAGCTAGACAGTGCTTTGTAAGCACCAACTGCACCAAGACCGTCTGAGTCATTTTCCAAACTTGGGATAGCCATACCGATACCAGCCCAACCACCTACACCAGACAGGATAGAAATATACTGTTTGTTGTTGTGTTTGTAGGTGTTGACGTTACCGATGATGCCTGATGGAGTTTTGAATCTCCACAGTTCACGGCCAGATTGCGCATCAACTGCTTTCAGGTAACCTTCCAGTGTGCCGTAGAACACAACATCAGAGGCAGTTGCCAAAGCACCTGACCAGACTGAGAAGCGCTCTGGGTTTGACCAGACGATTTTACCTTCACGCGCATCCCAGGCAATGAAGTTACCCAAGTGAGTGCTGCCTTCTGGTGGATACATGCTCAGAGTAGCACCAACGTAAGGTTGACCCGCTACGTATTCAACTTCGAATGGTTCGTAGTCCATGCAAACATGGTTGGTTGGTACATAGAACAGACCGGTACGTGGTGAGAACGCTGCTGGCTGTTGATCTTTTGTACCCAATGCTGCAGGACAAACGCCAGTAGTGTTCACGTCTTCACCGTTACGTGCAGTAGAGTATTTCGCTACACGATCATGCAGACCGGTTTTCAGGTTTACGCCATTTGACCAGTTAACAACTGGATCAAATTTTTCAGCAACCAGCAATTCACCTGTTTCACGATCCATGGTGTAACCAAAACCGTTACGGTCAAAATGCACTAACATTTTACGCATTTGGCCTTTGATTTTTTGGTCTACCAGGATGTTTTCGTTTACACCGTCATAATCCCACTCATCGTAAGGCGTCATTTGGTAAACCCATTTCGCCATACCAGTGTCTAAATCACGACCCCACAAAGACATTGTCCATTTGTTGTCGCCTGGACGTTGTACCGGGTTCCAGGTAGAAGGGTTACCGTTACCATAGTAGAACTGGTTCAGGTCAGGGTCATAAGAATACCAACCCCAAGTGGTACCACCACCGATTTTCCACTGGTCACCCTGCCAGGATTTCAATGAAGAATCCTTGCCAACCGGTTTCAGCATAGACATGGTTTTTTCCGGGTCAACTAACATTTCTGCGTCAGGACCAGTGCTGTATGCTTTATATTTAACGTTACCGTCTAAATCATAAGCTTGTACATAACCACGGACACCAAATTCACCACCTGAAATACCGACGATGACTTTGTCTTTGAATACGTGAGCCGCCGCGGTGCTAGTTGCACCAACTTTTGGATCATCACGTTTGTCAGACCAGATAACTTCGCCTGTTTCCATATCTAATGCCACCAGAGTGGTATCAGCCTGGTTCAGGAAGATTTTGCCATCGCCATAAGACAGACCACGGTTAACGGTATCACAGCACATGACTGGTACAGTTTCATCGTAGTTTTGTTTTGGCTCATATTTCCATTTGATGGCGCCATCGTTGTTCA